>JABAHP010001174.1_pt3 | contig 57342 bp, 64 predicted proteins | sample 7062081 | NCBI WGS metagenome assembly JABAHP01 (sample SAMN14534357, study PRJNA622989) | marine sediment metagenome | biome: marine biome [ENVO:00000428]; feature: marine pelagic biome [ENVO:01000023]; material: deep marine sediment [ENVO:00002113] | place: India: Gulf of Kutch | collected...
CCTCAGCGATGACCGACGAGTGGACGTACCCCGTCCAGACCCACTGGACGACCCCATCTGCATCGAGGAGGAGCAGGAGGGGGAGCCGCCAGATGTCGTAGCGGGACTGTATGTTGTCCCCGTCGATGGCGAAGGTCCACGTGGCGTTGTACTCCTCCATCACGCCCCGTACCTGGGCCTCGGTCTCCCACGTGATCAGGTCGACGGAGAGCATCTGGAGGCCCGCGCCGGAGAAGTTGGCGTGGACCTTGCCCAGCTCGACGAATAGTTCCATGCAGAAGGGGCACTCCATCTCCCATACGTTCAGGAGCACGGGCGAGCCCTCCAGGTCCGAGAGGGAGCCCTCCAAGCCGTCGACGTCCCTCCACACGAGTTCGGGCGCAGGGGAGCCCACCTCAGGGAAGGAGTCCTCAGGGGGCTGGATGCCCCACGATGCCTCGATGGCCTGGATGATTCGTGCCTGCCCCAGCATGTCATCGCTCCTGAGGAGGATGACCCTGTCCGGGTCCAGGATGAACACGGTGAGCGGTCTGATGAGGGACAGCCGGTCTTCCAGGTCTGTCTTCGGAACGCCCATGGTCCACTGGATGTCGTAAAGGACCTGGACCTCGTCGAGGTTAATGGGGGTCTCGTTCCCGACCAGGACCGTCAGTACGTTCACCGAGATGTTGTCGAAGTGCTGACTCACCGTCCTCAATTGGGCCACTTGGGGCTCGAAGAACTCCTCGTTCGCGTCGACCACGTGTATGATGTCGTAGTGTCCCCTCGAGCTCTCCGTTGTGCGATCGTGGGCCGTGAGGTCCGTGTAATCGAACTCCGGGAACGTGAAGCCCTCGGTGGTGCCCACGGGGGGTGGCCCGTTGCCGTCACCGTCATCGTCGTCGTCGGTCGTCAGGCAACCGGCGGTGACGAGAACGAGGGCCATCAGGATGACCAGGTGGGTGCTCCTTCTCCTGTTCACGTCCGTCTCTCAGGCCTCGGCCATATTTGGACTTTGGGGCGAAGGCGGGTCACGCCCCCACGATGATGCCCGCGCACAGCAGCAGCCCGCCCGCCAGGTGGGTTACTATGGTGAGGCCCTGGGCGGGGACCACTCCCGGAAATAGGCCGCGGGTCCTGCGGAGCACCGCCACGGCTCCCATGGCGGGCACGATGGCGGCGACGGCTACCAGGGCGGGGAGGGGAAGAAGGGTCAGGATTACACCGCCGGCGATGATGGCCACCGCAGACACCTGCATGGCCGAGTAGACCTCTATCGACCTCTCCACCCCGATCCTTACCACCATGGTCCGCTTCCCCGTGGAGCTGTCGGCCTCCAGGTCCGGTATCTGGTTAATCCAGATAACCGCTGCTATCCAGAGGGAGACGGGGAGCGAGGCGACCAGGACCTCCAACGAGAAGGTGGTGGTCTGGATGTAGTAGGTGCCCAGCACGGCGAGGACCCCGAAGAGCCCGCCGATGGCCAGCTCGCCCCAGCCCCGGGAAGCCAGGGATAGGGGAGGGGCGGAGTAGAAGTAACCCCCTCCCACGCCGATGAGGCCCAGGAGGAGCACGACCCAGCCGTCCTCGCCCAGGGCGTGGACCAGGTAGATGCCGACCAGGGAGCCCATGACTATGAAGGCCTGGCCCAGCCTGAGGACCTTGCGGGGGGACAGGCGCCGTTCCACCAGGAAAGGGGAACCCCCCGAGAAGGGGGTTCTGAAGCGGTTCACCACGTCGGTTCCGCCCACGTAGTCGTAGTAGTCGTTGGTCACGTTGGCGCCCAGGTGTAGCAGCATGACGCCCACCATGGTGACGAGGAACAACCACCAATCCAGTTCGCCGAGGACGGCCCAGGCCGCGGCCCCGCCCACCAGTACGGGTATGATGGAGGCCGTGAGGAAGGGAGCCCTCAGCTCCCGGACCCAGTCCCCTCCCGTCCCGTTGCCGGGGGTCTCTACCCGGGTCGCCTCCTGAAGGCCCATGCCGCGGGGAAAGGTCCCCTCCCCATTAAAGGATTCTGCCAAGATTATCTGATTATCAGAGGATGGGATGGCCAATGAAACCGGAACCCTTTTAAGGTGCGTGACACAAGTTGTCATGGGTTGTGTGACGGCATGGTCATGGCGTCCTTCAAGCAGTGGTGCTGCACCAACATAATCTGGCCCGGCGCGGTCCTCTTCCACTTCAACGAGACGGAGGGGCCACCTCCGGCATCCTGCCACCTGCCCGCCTACAATCCCCCCGGGAGCCGGTTTTTCAACTTCATGGAGGAGAACTGGCTGGTTGTACTGGTGATAACGCTGGCCATAGTCATGTCCGTGGGGGTGGTGATCGCGGTCCACCACGTCAGGTGGAAGCGGTTGCTGAGGGAGCAGCTGGACGCGGGGACCATCGACCAGGAGCAGTACGACCGGTTGAGGTGACGCCGTGGACATGACCCCCTTCAAGAGACGATGCTTCTACAACGTCATATTGCCAGGACTGTTGCTGGTGGACGGCAACGACACCATCGACCCCTGCGTTGCCTGCCACACCGCTGCCGTTACGCCACCAGGAGCGAGGGTGTTCATCCTGCTGGAGGAGCACTGGGTCCTCATCCTCCTCATCACGGTCATCGTTGTCTCGACCGTGGGCATCGTCATCTACTACCACCACCTTAGATGGAGGATGCTGCTGCGAAGGGAGCTGGAGCTGGGGAACATCGACGACGAGCAGTACGAGAGGTTGAGGTGAAGGAGTGGAGGAGCCCATCGACCAGATCGTCTTCGAGGTGACGTACGGGTGCAACCTCAGGTGCAACTTCTGCTACAACAGCTGGAAGGCGGTCGACTATCCGAAGCAGCCTGAGCTTACGCCCGACCAGTACGCGGCACTGCTGCCGCGGTTGCCCGAGGCGAACCTCTTCGCCATCTCGGGCGGTGAGCCCCTGGTCCGGGAGGACTTCTTGGAGGTGGCCGAGGTGCTCCTCGAGCACAACCCCCGCACCACGCTGATAACCAACGGCCTCAACATCGACGACGCCCTGGCGGCCAGGATGGCCGAGTGGGACATGAGGGTGCAGCTGCCCGTCCAGGGCATCGGTCCCAAGCACGACGCCATCACCGGGGTCCCGGGGGCCTTCAAGCGGCTGGTGGACACCTTCGCCACCCTGAAGGAGAACATGGTGCCAGTAGCGACGGCCACGGTGGTGAGCAAGGAGAGCATCGACGACCTGGAGCGGCTGCTGGAGTTCTCGGTCGCCATGGGCTCTCGGGCTATCCTGCTGATAAGGTTCCTGCCTGGCGGCGCCGGCCAGGACCGGTGGGACCTGGTGCCCTCGAAGGAGGACGTGGAGCGGGCCTACGAGGTCCTTGACAGGGTGTGCGCCCGCTATGGCGTCCGGGGGGCCGTCGGGGTGCCGAACCTACCGTGCGTGGTGGAGGAGGGGAGGTTCAAGCACGTGACATTCAACTACTGCGGGGCGGGGCGTGACTGGTTCGTGGTGGACCCGTCCGGGAGGTTCCGCATCTGCAACCACTCCCCCGTGGTGTACGGGGATCTAATGGCGCAGGATCTCAAGGAGATACTGGGCCACCCCCTCCTCCAGGCCTTCGCCCGCAGCGATGTGTACCCTCCGGAGTGCGGGGACTGCGACGAGCTCGAGGGGTGTCGCGGGGGCTGCCGGGCCGTGGCGGAGACGATGTACGGGAACGCGTACGGCCCCGACCCCCTGATGAGGGTCGATGTCACCTGAATGTCCGTGGGCCCTCACATCTCCAGCTCTTCCCTCACGCCAAGTCGGAGCGGCCGAGCCAGGTGACGCCGCGCGTCGGACGGCACCTCGTACCACCCACGCTCGAGGTCCCGGGGGCCCTCCTCGAAGGCGGCCTCGTCCTCGGAGGCCTTCGTGCCGCAGGCGTTGCACCTGTACCCCGCACCGGTGCCTATCGATTTCATCGACTTGCCGCAATCGGGACATCTCGGGTTGGCTACCTTGACCCTCTCGACATCGGAGCCAAGGGATATCACCTTCACCTTCTCCAGGTTGAGGGTCCTGGGCTCGTCCCTGACGCTTCCACAGGCGATGACCTCGTCGCCCAAGGCCAGCTTCCTCACGACGCCCCTGAAACCCTTCGTGGGCTCGTAGGCGGCGGTCGCAAGCCGCTGCTCCCCGTCGCCGATCTCGAGGATGACGTGGCCTCCCGAGATGGTCTGTGGCGCCTTCGTGATGGTACCCCGGACCGCCACGCTCTCGAAGGGGACCACGTCCCCAAGGGCCTTCACCGTGAGATGATCGTCCGTCGCCTGGTTGGTGACGAACACGACCCATCCCTGGTAGGGTTCGGACCTGACCTGTCCGAGGGCCTGGGGGAGCTGGTCCGGGTCTGTGCCCCGGATGCCGAACAGGACCGGGCACGGGCTCGACGGGACCATGGTTAGGCCACCGGTCTCCCTGTCGAAGCTGTCGAAGGTTGTGCCGTTAGACCTGTCCATCTCCTGCACCGAGGCGAGGTCAATGTCCCGGGTCGTGCCCCACCTCTCCCTGGGCCGGTAGGCGAGGAGCTCCCACGTGGTCCTCTCCATGGGCCAGGCCACCGCGGCGGAGGCGCCGACCAGGCCCCGCTTGGTCCCCTCTGCCCTATGGAGGACCGCCTCCTCCTCGAGGCGGCCGGAGAGGAGCCTCACGTCCATCAGCGTGTGGAGCGCCTTGTGGTAGAGGTGCTCGGGGGCCGGGCCCTCCACCAGCACCAACCCCGGGTTGGTCCTCCCGTCCTCCCTCCAGGTGAGGGACCTGACCACCTCCCAGGCTATGGATAGGACCTCCTCGGTCGGTGGTGAGTCCTCGCCCTCCGGGAAGCTCAATATCGGGTCGCCCTCCCACTCGCCGATCGGAACGGGCATGCCCCCTGGAAGGCCCAGCCTGAGGGCCAGGGCCGCGTTGCCCCGGGTCTTCCATGGGTTGCTGGGATTGAGGCGGACGAGGCGTGGTCGGTCCATGAGGACGAGGCCCATCTCCTCTTGCAGCCGCAGCGCTAGATGCACCGCGACGTGGGTGGTGCAACCCCCCTCGAGGGAATCGGTGTCGTCCACACCTAGGAGCATAGGAACGCCTCGCGGAGGTCAGCGGGCGGTGGGTATTTCTACCTTTTCCGACCTAGGGACGGTCAGCGGCCGACGGCGTACGCCGACATGGTCCTGACCATGACACTTCGTGTACGCGGTCCGTACCCTGGCCAATCGTGCCATCCCGTGACACGGTGAGGCGCTGGCTCGTACGCGCGCGAGTAACTGTGCGAATGTCGAGGGGCCTGCATAGTTATCGCAAAGTTATTTATACTACCTGTTTCCTCTATTCCAAATACCGGGGGGAGGACGAACAGTCTTCTCTCTAGGATGTGTGCGCCATGGTAGGAATCGCCGTCAACACTGACGACAAGAACGTCCTCACGGTCGAACAGCTCTCCTCCGCCATCATGAAGAGCATCGACCGGCAGGACATCCACCCCGAGGCAGCTAACCAGCTGGCCACCCACGTGATGAACTTCTTCGGGTACAACGACACTATAATCGACAACATCCTCGAGCCCGAGGACCGGGACGCGTTCTACATGCTCGAGGACCTGGGCCTGCTCATGACCGAGCGGGAGGAGACCACCCTCTACGACGGTCGCGAGTGGCGCATCCACTACTGGCTCTTCCGAAAGGACAAGATCGACGAGCTGGTGGACGACGCGGAGGCCCTTGAGGCGGACCACGACGAGCTGTCCTCCGTCTACGATGAGATCCCCGAGGACATCTGGTCCTCCCGTTAGGGCACTTTCACCGCCCTCCCCATCGCCCTTATAGACCCAGGGCACCCTCCGTCGGAACGTGAGTGAGGCCACGCCGGGCGCCGAGCAGCTCTTCCCCTACAGCCCGAGGCCTCACCAGGAGGAGCTGGTGGAGGCAGTGGAGGCCACCGTGCGGGACGGTGGCCACCTGGTGGTCGAATCCCCCACCGGGACGGGGAAGACCGTGTGCGCCCTCGCGGGCTGCCTCGCCTCCGCCCGGGAGAGGGACCTTAGGGTCCTTTACCTGACCCGCACCAACGCCCAGCAGAGGCAGGTTCTGCTGGAGCTCCGGGCAATCAACCAGCGGTACCCCGTCTTCGGCACCGCCATCCAGGGCCGGGCGAACATGTGCTTCATGGCCCACGACGACCCGGAGGTGGGCTCGGCCAACTCCGAGGAGCTCTCCCGCTTCTGCGCCGACAGGAAGAAGAGGACCAGGGACGGAGGGAAGGAGGACCCCATGGGGTGTCCGTACTTCGGCAACCTGCTGGAGTGGGAGATGGAGCGCACCGTCGAGTGGGCGGTGAAGGCCCTTCCGACCGCCGCCGAGCTGTTGGACTACTGCAGGGAGAGGCGGATCTGCGCCCACGAGGTGGCCAAGGAACTGCTCAGGTCGGCCAAGGTGGTGACCGCCCCGTACATCTACTTCTTCTTCCCCTTCACCCGGAGGATGCTCCTGGACTGGATGGGATGCCACGAATCGGACCTGGTGGTGGTGGTGGACGAGGCCCACAACCTGCCCGACTACGCCCGGGACCTCCAGTCCCACAAGCTGACCCAGGAGACCCTGCGACGGGCACGCAGGGAGGTCTACGAGCTGGGTGACCCGGAGGTCTCCGAGGGTCTCGCCCTCTCCGTCTTCCTCGATGGCATGGAGACCATCGTGATGGACCTGGCGGACGAGTACATCGTGGACGAGGACGGGCTCATCCCGCCGGACTCCTTCAATACCGAGATGATGTCCCGCTTCAGGGCCACCTCGGTGAAGGTCCAGGCCATCGCCAAGAACACGGTGACCCACGGGGAGATCCTCAAGGAGCAGCGTCGGAAGCTGGGACGCCTGGCGAGGAGCTTCGTGTACGCCGCCGGTAGGTTCGTCGAGGCCTACATGAAGCTGGACGCAGAGGAGTACGTCAAGCTGGTGGCCAAGGACCCCGTCGTGAGGAGGGACGACGAGCCGGAGGCATGGCTGGAGGGCTACTGCATGGACCCTGCGAGGGCGTGCAAGGCCCTCTGGGACGCGGCGGCCAGCGTCCACATGTCCGGGACGCTGCGCCCGCTGGAGGAGTACAGGGCCTCCATCGGGCTGCCCGAGGACACCCGGTTGCTGGCACTGCCCTCGCCCTTCCCTCCAGAGAACAGGCTCCTCCTCTACGGTCGCGACCTGACGACCCGCTACGAGGACCTGCAGCGGGACCCGGGGATGGTGGGACGCATCGAGGACCGGACGGTGCAGGTGGTCAACGCCCTGGGACGGAACACCGTGGTGTTCTTCCCCAGCTTCGCCATGAAGCAGCGCTTCATCCTCGACGGGGTGGCGGGCAGGATGCGGACCCAGGTCTTCGACGAGGAGAGGGGGATGGCGACGGCGGACCTGGAGGGCCTCATCGAGGACTTCCGGAGACCCACCTACGAGGGCAACTGCCTCCTCGCCGTTATCGGGGGGCGTGTGTCGGAGGGCCTCGACTTCCCCGGGGAGGGGCTGGAGGTGGCCGTGGTCGTGGGCATCCCCTACCCCAAGCCCACGGCGAGGCAGAAGGCGATGCGTCACTACTACGAGGTCAAGTTCGGGAGGGGATGGGACTATGCCGTCAAGGCGCCCACGACGCGGAAGCTGCTGCAGGCGATGGGGAGGCTCATCCGCTCCGGGACGGACCGGGGTGTCGCGCTGGTCCTCGACAGCCGGGCCGCCCAGTTCAGGGGGGAGGTACCGGAGCTTATGCCGTCCTACGACCTTATCACCGACGGCGTCCGGTTCTTCACCGCGTCCGAGAGCCCCGATGGTTCCGTGTAGGGGAGATCGCCCTTCAAATAGCCAATTGTGGTCTATATAGACTCTATATCGAGAGATTAAATATTGATTCTGCGATACTCTACCGACCTGACCGGGGTGTCGCAAGGCACCCCTTTTTAGATTGGGAGGAGGACGATGGACGCAGAGGTCTGGGCATTCCTGGCCATATCGCTTGGCGTCTCCTTCTACCTTGCCTTCAACATCGGTGCCAACGACCTGGCGAACGCCATGGGGACGTCGGTGGGCTCCCGGGCCCTCACGGTGAAGCAGGCGGTCATATGGGCTGCGCTCCTCAACCTGGCCGGGGCCGTCCTGGTCGGTTCCCGCGTCACCGAGACGGTCCGAAAGGACATCATCGACCTGGATGCCCTCGGTGGGGGCGATACTTTCTCTTGGACCATCCTCTTCGGGATGCTGGCAGCTATGATATCTGCTGCCATATGGATAACCATAGCCACGTACTTCAACCTCCCCGTATCCACCACCCATGCGATCGTGGGAGCCATCATGGGCTTCGGCCTGGCCGCTGGGGGAATCGCAGTGGTCAACTGGCCCGTGATGGGGAAGATCGCCCTCTCATGGGTGGTCTCACCTATTGCCGGTGCCATGGTCGCGCTGTTCTGCTTCTGGCTCATGAAGCGGGTGATCCTAACCCACGACCAGCCGTTCAAGCAGACATTGCGGTACGCACCTTGGCTGATGGGGCTGGTTTTCGGTATCCTCGCCATCGCCATGGTCATCGAGGGACTAGAGAACCTCCACCTGGGCATCGGGGTGTTCCAGATACTTCTCATCGGCCTCATGGTCGGGGTCGCGGCGGCTCTCCCCTCCCGGTGGCTCTTCAGCAAGTACGAGAAGGTGGAGGGTGACGAGTACCAAAAGGTGGAGCGCATCTTCATCCCCCTCCAGATCTGCACCGCAGGCTATGTGGCGTTCGCCCACGGTTCCAACGACGTGGCCAATGCCATCGGGCCCGTGTCGGGTATCGTGGGCCAGCTGGCCTTCGGATCCCCCTCCGATATCTCTCGGGGGGCGGTCATCGGGCTCCTACTACTCGGCGGCCTGGGCATCGCCCTGGGGACCGCAATCTGGGGTAGGGGGGTCATGAAGACCATCGGCGAGCGCATAACCGACATCACGCCCACCCGCGGTTTCACGGCGGAGTTCGCGGCGGCCACCACCGTCCTTGTCTGCTCCCTCATGGGCCTGCCCATCTCCACCACACATGTGCTGGTCGGGGCTGTCATCGGCGTGGGGATAGCGGGTGGTGTAGCGGCCGTGGACGCGAACGTCATCAAGAGCATCGTATACTCTTGGTTGATCACCGTTCCCGTCGCGGCGGGACTCTGCGTGATGATATTCCTTGGAATGACTTATATAGCATGATGACAGGATGTTGACGACTATGACGGGACAGGACCATTTCCGATCCGGGCTCTTGGAGACCATACCATCTTCTCCCTACAAGATGTTGGAGGAGCACTTCAAGAAGGTCTGCCGGGGGGTCAGGAAGCTCGACAAGATGGTGAAGCTCTACCTTGAGGACAACTACTCGGAGGCGGCTTCCGTCTCAGTGGAGATATCGACACTGGAGCACGAGGCTGACGAGATAAAGCGGGCGCTGCGCGCGAACCTGCCCCGGAAATTGTTCATGCCCATCGCCAAGGAGGACCTGCTCGCCATACTCAGCAGCAACGAACTCATCATCGACCGATGCCAGGACGTGGCACAGATATTGGACATGAGGGAGACGGACATCCCGATCGAGCTCCACGCCATGGTGGAGGAGTTCCTGGGACACGTGATCAGCGCGGTCGACACCCTCAGGGAGATGATGAACCTGCTGGAGAAGCTCCTCGAGAGCACCTTCGCAAAGACGGGTACCCAGGAGATCCTCGACCTGGGTCACCGGGTGCACGAGCACGAGTACAAGGCCGACAGCATCAACAAGCAGCTCTCAAAGGCCATATACGCCCTGGAGGGCAAGGAGAGCCCCATGGCACTCTTTCACATGATGCGCTTCGCGGACGTCCTCGACTCCGTGGCGGACCACGCCGAGAACGCGGCCCTCAGGCTTGTGCTCGTCGTCTCCAAGTAGGCCCCCTCAAGGGACGTATACCAATGCGGCCACGGCCGCACCGTAGCCATCCCGGCATAGGGTGGATTCCACCTGGGCCTTGGTGTCCTCCAGGACCATGTTCCGGGCCTCCGCCATCCCCAGTAGGTCGGCCCTGACGATGCCCTCTATCTCGCTGGGCAGCTCGCTCCCCGTGTGCTCGGCGACGATGCCGTAGCGCTCTCCGCCCTGTGTCCTGCCCCACGACCACGCGATGCCGGCCCCCACCCGCTCTCCGTCGCCGCCTGCCATGCGGGCGAGGACGCAAAAGATGACGGCCCCCTTCGGTATCGACATGGGTGCGATCTCCTTTGCGCCCGAGGGGATGATCGATGACACGCCCACCAGGTTGCAGTCGCCGATGCCCGCCTCCCGGAACGCCATGTCGAGGGCATTGAGCCCCGAGGCGGCGCCGGTGGCGGTGCCAGAGGTGACGAAGAACCTGCCCGGGACCAGGAACCCCTCCATGGTCTCCCAAGCGGTGAGGGCATATTTATAGTACATCGCGCGCGAGGCGGGGTCGGCTCGCAACCTTTTTCTACGTACCGGCCCCTTCGCCCAGTACCCGGGGAGGGACACTGGTGGAGCCGATAAGGGTCAGGTGGCACGGCCACTCCTGCTTCGAGGTGGCCACGGACGATATCACGGTGGTCACGGACCCCCACGACGGGAAGAGCCTGGGGATCCAGCCGCCCAAGGTCAGGGGCGACGTGGTGCTGGTGAGCCACGACCACTTCGACCACGCGGCCACGAAGCTGGTTGCCAAGCCAGAGAGCCGCATCGTCATCACCCCCGAGCACAGGAGGTTCGGCGGCCTCAAGGTCCGGGGGGTCCAGACCTTCCACGACGTGAGCGAGGGTCAGAGCAGGGGGGGCAACATCGCCTTCGTGTTCATCCTCGAGGAGTGCAAGTTCTGCCACCTGGGTGACCTGGGGCACGTCCTGACGCCGAAGCAGGCGAAGGCCATCGGGAGGGTGGACGTCCTCTTCGTGCCCGTGGGGGGCGTGTTCACCATCGATGCCCCCGCGGCCTGGGAGGTCATCGGCATGTTGGAGCCCGCCATCGTCGTGCCTATGCACTACCGCGTGGGGGGTCTGTCCCTGTCCATCAACGACATATCCCCCTTCCTGGAGGGGGCCGACCCCGACTGCATCGTGAAGGTGGGCAACGTCGTCGAGTTCTCGAAGGCGGACCTGGACGACGAGCAGCTGGTATGGATATTCACCTTCTGAACCTCAGATGTCGATGGCGTAGTCGTCCATCAACACACCGAACCCCATCGAGACCACGTTCTCGAACTCGGGGGACCTGGGGTCGCAGAGGGGGTTGGTGTGGTTGAGGTGGGTGAAGGCGATGCGGGTGCCGCCCTCCAGGGCGGGCCGGAGCACCTCCATCGTCTCGACCACGGGAGGGTGAGGAACGGTGTACATGGACCCGGGTATCTCGTGGCGCGTGTAGAACGTGCCATCGACCACCGCCATGTCGACACGCGAGACGAGGCTCACGAAGGAGGGCTCGACGAGGTCCATGTCGGGGGCGTAGAGGACCTTCCACTTGGGACCCGTCACCAACCACGCGACGGTGTCGGAGAAGTCGTCCCTGTGAGGTACCGCCACCGGCCGGAAGGACACGCCTTCGTCGAGGACCAGGTCCTCCCCGGGGTGCACCGGTCTCACGTCCAGGGCGCCGATCTCCATCATGTCCTTGAAGGGCCGGTTATCGTTGAGGAACCGCGCCGTCCTGGGAGGGCCTCGGACCGGGAGGCCCCTTGGCATCATCCCCTCCTTGCCCAGATGGCCCAGGCCCCAGTAGTGGCCCATGTGGATGTGGGTGAGGAGGACCCCCGAAAGTGGGATGCCGCTCCTCTTCGGGGCCCCAAGGGCGTCCCGGACCCTCTCCAGCTGGACCGGGAGGTCCGGGGACGCGTCGATGAGCCATGCCCTGCCAGAGCCCGCGTCGACGATGGCAGCGCTGGAGACCAGCCTCTTTGGGATGCTGCCCTCTCGGGCGCCCTCGCAGGTACTGCAGGTGCAGCCCACGTGGGGGACCCCCCCGTCCTGACCGGTGCCGAGCATGATGAAGCGCACGTTCAGGCATCGTGACGGGACCGTAAAGACCCATCGGTCCTGGGCCTCTTCCGCGGGGGATACAGTATAAGGACCCTTTGCGATTACGTTACGATAAGATGTCGCATCATGGCGAGGGCGGGTACAAGCTGGAGGTCAGGGACCTCTCCCTCGAGATGGAGGGAGGCACCATACTCGACTCCGTGAACCTGGGCATCCAGGAGGGAGAGGCCTTCTGCATCCTTGGCGGCTCCGGTGCCGGCAAGAGCATGCTGCTCCGCACCCTGGTGAGGTTGCACGAGCCGACTACGGGCGAGGTGTTCCTGGACGGGTCCACCATCTGCGACCTGGACCCTTCCGACCTCCGGAGGAGGGTCAGCCTGGTCCAGCAATCCCCGGCTATGCTGGAGGGGACCGTGGAGGAGAACCTGATGTTCGGTCTCCGACTGGCAGACGTCCCGGAGGAGGAGGCACGGACGAGGGTCAGGGAGGCTATGACGAGGGCCTCCCTGGACCCGTCGTTCCTGGACCGCCGGGCCGAGAAGCTGTCGGGCGGGGAGCGTCAGCGGGTCGCCATCGCCCGGGCGTACGCCATCCGGCCCCAGGTGCTGCTCCTCGACGAGCCCACCGCCGCCCTCGACCCCCGGACGACCCGGGAGGTGGAGAGGGCCATCCTAGGCCTCAAGGAGGCCGCCAACCTCACCATGGTGATCGTCACCCACGACATCGAGCAGGCGAGAAGGCTGGGTGACAGGACCATCCTGCTCCGCCGCGGCAGGGTGGTGGCCGAAGGGGACTCGGCCTCGCTCCTCGAGGACCTGGACCCCGAGGAGAGGGCCCGCTACCTTGGCGAATTGGACAAGCGGCACGAGGACGAGAGGGAAGGTGATGCATGTGAGTGAGTTCGACTTCGACCCGTTCAGCTTCGAGCCCTACGGAGGGCTCTGGATTCTCCTGATGTCCCTGGTGCTGCTCGCCATCGCCGTGGCGCTGTCGCGGCTCAGGTCCCTCGGCCTGGAGAGGGACATGGCCATCGCCGCCGTCAGGGGCGGGGTCCAGATCATGGGCATGGGGTTCCTGCTCTTCTTCATCTTCCAGCTGGAGGACCTGCTGCTGGCTTCGGTGATGCTGGCCTTCATCGCGGTGATGGTGATGGTGGCATCCTACACGTCGGCGAGGAGGGCGAGGGACCTGCCCCAGCCCGCACATGCTACGTTCTGGGGCATCGCGGTCGCCTCCCTGGTGACCCTCGGGGTCATGGCGGGGCTCCGTATCCTGCCGACCCGGCCCGAGTTCCTCATCCCCATCGCGGGGATGGTGGTCGGGAACTCCATGAACACCACTTCCCTGGCGCTGAACAGGCTGCTCGCCGAGGTCCGGGGGAACCGGTCCAGGATCGAGGCCCGGATGCTCCTGGGGGCCGATGCGGAGACCGCCCTCCAGCCCCACGTCCGCTCCTCTGTGAAGAGCTCCCTCATACCCACCGTGGACAGCCTCAAGACCCTGGGCATCGTTTTCATACCGGGAGGGATGACGGGGATGCTGATCGGAGGGGTCGACCCCATCTGGGCGGCCCAGTACCAGCTGGTCATCTACTTCATGATCTTCTCGTCGTGCACCCTGGCCACCGTGGTGGCCACGGCCATCGCCTCCAAGCAGCTGACGGCGGCGGGCACGGCCCTGGTGGACCTGCCCGACGAGGCCGATTGAACGAGGGGTCGACTCTCAGTCGATGAGGCCCAGGGCGTCCTCGAGCCTCCCCAGCTCGATGCCCGTGGAGGCGGTGCCGGTGATGGCGCCATTGGAGTTGGCGACGCAGCAGGCCCCTATCATCGGGGACCCGTAGTTGAGGGTCCCGATGTCCACGTGGACGCCGAAGAAACCCTCCAGGGCCTCCAGCTCCTCCTTCCTCGCCTTGGGGTGCACCAGCACGCCCCTGTTGGTGGCGCAGCCCACGGACCCGACCACGCCCATCCCTGCCAGGTCACCCTCGGCCACCTCTACCTCCAGGACCTCGGCTATCTCCTTCCGGACTTCGTCGCCTATGCGCGGATGGACCCAGGCCCTCTCGTCGTTGGCGAGTATCAGGTTGCCTGCGCAGTTGAGTCGCCCGTGGAGGATGAGCACCTCCCGGTGCTCTGAAAGGGTCCTGAGCTCGTCCTCGCCGATTATGTCGCCCACCACGGCGCCCTTGGAGTTCATGGCCACCATGGTCCCCAGCAGGTTGGTGCCCCCAACGGTCATCTTGACCGGGGGGACCTCCAGGGTCTCGGCGATCAGCTGGACGTGCTCCTCCTTGGCCTCGTTGGGCACCAGGACCAGGTCCTCGGCGGCGGTACAGACGACACCCACGTATGGGTTGCCGTTCACGTCCACCTGCCTCAGCGTCAAAGTTATCAGCCCCGGGCCCTCAGTCCTCTTCCGGAAGCGAGACCTCTACCAGGTCCTCCTCCTCGTACCGGATGACACGGATCCGGATGTGGGAGGGTGGCTTCTGGATACCGCGGGCCCAGACCGCCTCGTTGACGGCGGGGGCTATGTACAGCTCCTCGTCCTCTTCGTCCACCTTCATGTGACGCACGACGAAATCACGGATCTGCTTCATCGCGTAGGGTGCCCGCTTTGTGCGCGGGATGTCCTTCACGTGTCCCAAGGGGACGTTGTAGATCCTCTCGACCTCCGCCATTCGGACCACCTCGGGATGCTCACCGCTGGAGCTTGCTCCGGCGCCACATGTGCCGCTTGGGGTGGCGCTGGAAGGTGCGGTTCGTTCTCATCATGATCCACGCGGGGACCCGGCGGTTGCGCTTGGTTGCCTTGTTCAGCCGGATCTTCTTGCCGAGGGGTTTGTGGGACGACATCCCAATCACTTCCTTTGGATAGTTATCTCTCTCTTGGACGGGGCGATGCGGGACAGGATCTCCTTGAGGGTGGCGTCGTCTATCATCGTGTTCAGCCGACCGCTCTGGGCCAGCATGATGATGCGGTCCTCCACCTGCATCGCGATGTCCGGGTAGGCGATCTTGAGGCGACCCAGGCGCTCCCGAGCTTCGGGGGTGAGCACCCCCCGCAGGATCTGCTGGCGCTGGGCCTCGACCATCTCGGCCTGGCGCTCCGCCTGGTCCTGGTACTCCTGCTGCTGCTGGATCTCGGCGAGCTTCCGCCGCCGTATCTCCTCCAGCTCAGGGTCCTCTCCGCCTCCCATCGTCCTTCCTCTTCTCAGTAGTACTTGGACAGCTCCGGTTCCACACTGGCCAGCTCCTTCATCACCTCGCGGGCGGTGTTGTCCAGCAAGGACTGGCCCTTGGAGGTGATTATCCGGCCCTTGTTCTTGTCCGCCTCGATGAGCCCGGCGCTCTCCAGCTGCTTGAGGGAGTGCCGGATGATGGACCGGGAGCCCTTGACGGCCTTGTAGGGCTTGACCTTCCTGTCCTTGGCGCCGCCGAACTCGGCGGACAGCCGCTCGGTGCCGATGGGGCCGTAGAGGTAGACCTTCCGCAGCACCGCCGCGCTCCGGATGTGCCACCAGTTCTCCTGCACTGGCTGGGTCTCCACGTGGGTGCCCGTCTTGACGTCGGTAGCCCACTCGGGCTGGGTGATCTCTGGGAACTCCCGCAGCTTGTCCGCCGTCATGTCGATGAGCTTCTGCGGGGGCACGTCGTATACCGTGGTCATGTCTTGCCTCCGGACCTTGGTCCCGACCGGGGCGTCCCGGGACCCCTCCAGGGGCCTTGGCCAGGGCGTACCCTACGGTCGTGGGAACCTGCGTAAGAGATAACTCCTATTTAATATTGTCCGTTTCCCTGTCCGGTGTCGGGGACCGTTCCTTGGGAGGCGTGCCCGGAGCGGGCAAAGACGGCAGCACCTTTCGGCGTACGCCGGAATCCTGCTCTTATTTCGGCGGTACAAGTGAGAAGCCTTATATAAAGTCCCATCCTATCGTAAAACGGGTTCGAGATTGCAGACCGTCATCTTTGCCATAGACCGGGATAACGACTTCGGAGAGAAGCTCGGTATAAAGGGTCCCATTATTGGCAGGAGGGCCAACCTCAAGGCGGCCGTCTCGATGGGTCTCGAGGACCCCGAGGAGAGCGACATGAACGCCCTCTTCGCCGCCATCAAGCTGTACGACCAGCTGAAGGCGGAGGGTGAGGAGGTGGAGGTGGTCACCCTCCTGGGCGACGACCGGGTGGGTTTCCGTTCCGACCGGGCCCTGGCGAAGAACCTGGAGAGCTTCTTGAAGGAGCACGACCCCAAGGAGGCCATCGTGGTGTCCGACGGGGCGGAGGACGAGCAGATCCTCCCCATCATCCAGTCTCGCATCTCGGTGAGCTCGGTCCAGCGCTGCATCGTCAAGCAGTCGGAGACGGCCGAGTCCACGTACTACATCCTCAAGCGCACCTTCGAGGAGGAGCGCATCGCCCAGAAGATCTTCGTGCCCATCTTCCTCATCATGATCGTCTACGCCCTCTTCGCCTTCACCGAGTACCGCGAGTACGCCTGGTACGCCATCGTGCTGGCGGTGGGCATCTACGGACTGCTCTACTTCATCAACGCCAGCGAGCTGGTCTCCGAGTGGTACCGTCGGACGAAGGTGTCCATCGTCACATCTCAGATATCCTTCTTCTCGAACATCGTGGCCGCGGTCATGGTCATCCTGGGCGGCCTGTTCGCCCTCAACCAGACCGTCTCGCCTGACGAGCCCTGGGTGTTCACCTGGGAGGGCTTCCTGGTGTTCATCGCCTGGTTCGTGTGGTTCGCGGTGGCGGCCGCCCTGGTCCGCAGCTTCGGCCAGTTCCTGGACGCCTTCATCGGGCGCAACCGCATCCAGTGGTCCATCGTTTCCCAGACCTTCGCGCTGCTGGCGCTGGGCCTCATCACCTGGGGCTCCACGGTGGTCATCGGGACGATCCTGGCGAAGAACTGGGCCTTCGAGGACTACTACCAGTTCGGCCTCGCGTCCATCGTGGCTGGCATCATCATCGCCCTTCTGGGGTCCGTCATATTCCGGAACATCCGGGACCGGGTGACCCGCAGGAAGGAGTCCTCCTCCGATAACCCTGGCGAGTGAGGATTCACCCGGACATCTTCCTGGCGACCGTCGTGTAACCAGTGTGACCCAGCATCTCGAAGGAAGGGCGGGTCCCTCCCCGGCCCACCACCAGCTCCCTCTCCAGCGTCTCGAAGGTCCTCACCTCTCGAAAGCCCGCCTCCGTTAGCGCATCGTGGGTCCTCTCCACCTGGCCCACGGTGGGCACGTAGGACACCAGGCGTCCACCCGTTCTGAGGGCGTCCCGGCAGGCGGGTACCGCCCTCCAGGGCTCGGGGATGTCCAGTACGATGGCGTCCACGTCCTCCTCCCGGATGTCGGAGGCCACGTCGCCCAGCCGGATCTCGTGTCCCTCCGCAAGGCCGGCCCGCTCCACGTTGGCCCTGGTGACCTCGGCGTGGTCCTCCCGGACCTCGTAGGTGACCAGTCGCCCTCCCGGCCTCAGCAGGTGCAGCAGCACGATGGAGAGGGCGCCGGAGCCTGCGCCCCCCTCCACCACCAGGTCGCCCGCCTTGACGTCGGCGTGGAGGGCTATGAGGGCGGCGTCCGAGGGCACCACGATCTGGGCCCTCCGCTCGATGGCGGCCACCTTGTCCAGGACGGTGGGGGTGAGGGCGGTGAAGGAGGCGGAGCCCACGGTCACCTGGGCGCCGTCCCCCTGGCCGACCAGGCCCGAGGTGTCCACCAGGCCTACCTTCCCGACCCTCTCCTTATCTCCCGACAGCCGCACTAGGTGCTTTCCGCCCTTGCGGTCGACGAGCACAACGATGTCACCCATATTGAAGGTCATCGCGGGGGGATGGGGACCTCCCGTTATTATAGTTCACGGGGGGGCCAGCACACCCATACTTTGCGTTCTCTGATTTTCAAACTTAATAATCCCATACTTATGGTAATATATACGGGATTACCAAATATGGGCTCGATGGAGCCACAAGACCTCGTAGATTACCTTGAGGAAGCACTAGGGAGGAGCTATCACAAGGGGGAGGCCATCGTAGGCATTATCCTTGCCGGCATGGGGAAGGATCCGGACTGCCTCACGTCCCGGGACTGCAACCAGCTGCTCGTCAGCGTGGAGCCGTTCATCAAGAACCCCCGGGACCTGGAGCACATAAGGACCCTGCTCGCAGGCGGGAGGGCACCCAGTGTCAACGCCTTCACGGCCACCAATGCCAGGAAGCGAGGGCAGCAGACCGGCTAAGTTCACTCTCACGAACCCCCGGCACTACCAGCGCTCGCCGCCTTGGCATATCCCACCTTCCACCGGGTCCCCGAAAGGTCTAAGGGCATTGGATGCTTTCGGGGGGCTTCGGGTGCACTCCCAATGGATATGGCAGTGACTAGCCGGGTCGGCGAGCGCTGGTACATCTCATTCTTCTTCTCCAAGATGGCAGGCGGAGCCAGTGCTCCCCTGGTCCCCCTGTTCGTCATCACCGTGCTGGGCGGCGGCGTTGGGGCCGTCACCATCGCCGTCGTATCCGTCTCGATGGCCACCGTCCCCGCCTTCATCCTGTGGGGGGAGTGGACCGACAGGAACAGCAAGCGGAGGCTGCCCCTGGTTGTCGGCATGGCGATGACGGCGGTGGCCTTCGTCGTCATGGGCCTCTCGGACACGCTGTTGCTGTTCGTGCTGGGCAACGTGCTCTACGGCTTCTTCCTGGCCGCCACCGTGCCCACCTCCACCGTGCTCATCATGGAGCACAACCCGGAGCCCGAGTGGGGCCGGGCGGTGGGCCAGTTCACCAAGGTCAGCGGCATCGGATGGATGCTGGGCATGGTGCTGGGAGTCATCTGGTTCGCCGCCCTGCCGGCCTCGTTCCCGGTGGAGGTCTCCATGAGGACCTTCATGCTGGTGTGCGGGGTCCTCTCGGCAGTGGCGTACGCCATGGCCATGGTCTGGGTCGAGGAGCCCAGGGCCCACTACGACAGGAGATGGCTGGTGGACGAGCTGGCCAGGATGAGGACGTGGACCTTCGAGCGGGCCCGGTACATCCCCACCCGCCTGGTGTTCACCACCAGGCCCCGGATCATCAGGAAGGCGCGGATGTTCCTTCCGGGCTGGGGGAGGGACCTGGACATCTACCTGGGGGCCACCTTCGTGCTCTTCACGGGCATCCAGGTGTTCTACGTGCCCTTCCCCGTGATGCTAGCAGAGGAGATCTCCCTGGGCTCCTCCCAGATCTTCCTCGTCTATCTGGCCTCGGCGGTGATGGCGGCGCTTATGTACGCCTGGGCGGGCCGCGAGGTGGACACCCTGGGCAACCGGAGGTCCCAGGTCCTGGCCTGGGGCGTCCGGGCGGTGATGTTCCCCTCCTTCGCCCTGGCGATCCTGCTGGCCTCATGGGGCCATGGCTGGGCCGCATTCGGCCTGGTGCTGGCCCTCAATGGAATGACCGGTGCCTTCTTCTCCATCGTCAGCGTGGCGGGCATCACCACCGCCCTGGACCTCTCGCCCAAGAGGGGCAAGGGGGAGGCCGTGGGGGCTTACAACTCCGTCCTGGGCCTGGGGATGATAGTCGGGGGCTTCCTAGGCGGCCTCATCGCGAGCACCGCCGGCTACATCGCCGTCTCGCTTACCACTGGCGTTCTCTCCGCGGTGGCCATCGCGCTGCTTTTACGGGTGAGATTCCCGACAATAGGCTGATAAACCCCCCCGTTCCATGGGGGCCCGGGATACCATGGCCCAAGTGCAGCTCGCTGGCATCAAGAAGTCCTACGGCCCGGGCGACGTGGCCGTCCCCGTGCTGGACGGCGTCGACCTGGTGGTGGAGAAGGGGGAGGTCCTGGTCATCTTGGGACCCTCGGGCTCGGGCAAGACCACCCTGCTCAACATGATCGCGGGGATAGACCGCCCCGACGAGGGGCAGGTGCTGGTGGGGAGCCGGGACCTGGCCGGCCTGGAAGAGGAGGAGCTCTCCCGCTACCGGCGCACCCGCGTGGGCTACGTGTTCCAGTTCTTCAACCTCCTTCCCACCCTCACGGCGAGGGAGAACGTGGCCGTCTCGCTGGAGCTGCTGGAGCGGCCCGACGACGAGGAGGTGGCCAGGGCGCTGCACAAGGTGGACCTGGGAGGGAAGGGGGACAGGTTCCCCCACCAGCTCTCCGGTGGCGAGCAGCAGCGGGTGNNTCCGGCGGCGAGCAGCAGCGGGTGGCCATCGCCAGGGCGCTCGTGAAGCGGCCCGCCATCGTGCTGGCCGACGAGCCCACCGGCAACCTGGACGAGGACACGGGCCTGGAGGTCTTCAAGGTGCTGGAGGAGGTGAACAGGGACGTGGGCTCGACCCTCATCGTGGCGACCCACGACCCCAAGGCCCGCAAGTTCTCGGACAGGGTGGTGCGCCTCCGGGCCGGCAAGCTGGAGGACTTCTGAACTAGTCCTCGCCTTTCAGGAGGCGGAAGGTGAGATAGATGGCAGCGATGGCGACGAGCGCTATCGCCAGGCCGACCACAATCCAGAAGGCGGTCCCGGGTGACGACGGCTCGGTCACGAACACCTGGAGCACGTAGTCCTCCGAGGAGGTGCCGTCCGAGAGGGATATGGTGAGCTCGTGCTTGCCAGAGTCCCCATCGCCAGGCCTGATGGTCAGCATGCCGGTGTCCGGGTCAATCGACGCGTCCAGCCCGTCCCTGTCGACCAGCTCGTAGGTGACCTTGCCACCCTCCAGGTCCAGAACCTGGAGGTGGACCCTTGCCTTGTCGCCCTCGGCGACCTCCAGGTCGGGCCATCCGTAGGCCTGGGGGGGCCAACCCGGGTCCGGGAGGACTTGGAAGGAGAGTATGGTGCCCTCCCACGACGACTCGGTGGTCCCGTCGGCCCTATGGATGCCCACCCGGACCTGGTAGGTGCCGGGCAGGTTCGCCTGGAAGGTGAAGTCTCCCTCGGGGGTCACCTCGAACAGGAGGTTGCCCGAGAGGTCCACCACGGTCAGGCCCTCCTCGGGCTCTCCAGGGCCCAGGTTGACCATGGTCAGGCTCCCGGTGACTGTGTCGCCCTGCTGGGCGGTGTGGAAGGTCTCTCCCTCCAGGCGGAGCCTAGGTGGGGTCCGGCCCACCTCGACCACGAGGAGGGTCGAGTCCGTGTAGGTCCCGTCGGAGACCTCCAGGTCCAGCTGGAAGGTCGCCCGGGTCTCGTGGGAGCAGACGACCAGGTGCCCGTCCTCGATGTGGAAGGTCACGCCCTCGGGGACGGGGCCGGCGGCCTCGGCGGTGACGGTAAGGCCCTCGGGCGGGGTGTCGGGGTCGGACACGTGGACCAGCAGGTCGTACTCGGCTGCGGGGGCGTCGCCGCACCACAGGGAGACAGCGGACGGGAGGGTCACCCATCGCGGCTGTCCCTGAACGGCGATCGTCGACTCGCCAATGTTGTTGGAGATCGTCCTATCCGGGAGCTCCAGGGAAGGGTTCACCTCGGCCCGCACCTGCCATTTCCCGGGCCACGGGGGCGTCCATGCGGTCTCCGCCACCGGTCGCTCACCGGTCCATACCGCCGCGAACACGTCCGGGACGAGCCGCTCGAAGTCGCCGTTCTCGGGAGCCACGCTGAACCGGACCCTCGCTTGATCGAAGTCGTACCGGCCGATGACCCCTATGTGGGCGAGCAGGGTGACCTCCTCGCCGTTCAGCACGGGCTGGCCCTCGGTACCGTCCTCGGACCGCCAAGATACCCCGGTCACCTCCAGGTCGGGCTCGTTCACTGGGCGGTCCACCTTAGCGGAGGCGGGCAGGTGGTCCCTGGCGGAGACGACCACCTCCACCTCGCCCGCGTCGATGGGCACCCAGAGGCGGACCGTTCCCGCGTCGTCGGTCCGTCCGAAGGTCCAGTTGCCGTCCCAGCCGATGTAGACTCCCGCGTCCCTCAGGGGGGCGTCGGAGCCGTCTACGACGGTCACGAGCACCGCCTCGCCCGAGACCTCGTCGTCCCGGAAGGACGATACCCTGAGGGTATCGGGCACGTCGGTCCAGACCCGGGTCAGGGGGTCGCCGAGGAGGTTGGGGGAGAGGTAGTCGGCCACGTAGTAGGCGTCATAGAGGGGCTTGTGGGGGATGTCGTCGCTGGAGATGAGGGCCAGGTAGTCCCGCTTGGTCTCGAGCATTGCCTTGCCGGGGCCGTCCTTCAGGTAGTAGGTCCAGAAGTGACGCTCTAAGAACCAGTTGCCGTAGGAGGCGTTGGCGATGGACTCGCCCTTGTAGTTCTCGCCGTTGCCGGCGACCATGCCGATGGCGCCGCCGTCAGGGTTCATGACGAGCCGCTCCAGCGTCCTGTCGTCCCGGACGGTGATGTCGCCCACGTAGCAGGCCGCCACGTAGACCCACGGCAGCCGGCCCCCGTTGCTGGCGTTGTCGGCGTCGGCGTAGTCGTAGGCGCCTTGCCAGTCCCACCAGTAGTTGCTGTATCCGGACCCGTTGTAGTGGGCCAGGCCCGAGCCGTCGATGTAGCCGTGACCGTTCATGGCCACCATCGAGTGGCCCATGTCGAAGGCTGAGACCACCGACTCGTGGTCCATGATGTCGATGGAACGGTTCCATTGCCCGCCGTCCAGCCTGGGGTAGTCGTAGATCCACGTCCGCTCAAAGCGGTCGGGGATGATGTCCTGGAGCTTTGAGTGGGACTCGTACGAGTTGTCGGAGAACAGCTCGTAGCCCCCGTCCAGGTCAGGGGTGTAGGGATTGTCCAGGTGGTTGGGCACGTCCATGAGGCCGCTCACAAGCAGCGCGCTGGTGAACCAGTCGCCCGGCGGGGGGGAGGTCTCGTAGGCCAGGAGCTTGTTGACGAACCTCTCCACCTCCAGCTCGCTGGAGGCAGGCACTCGGCCCACCAGGGCGCCCTCGCCCGCGGCGAAGGCCCCGGCGATCTCCTCGAAGACCTCGCCGTCCTCTCCGTAGACGCCATCGCCGTCCCTGTCCCAGTCAGACTCCCCCCCGACGACGTAGTAGTCGTCGGTCCAGCGGAAGTTGAGGGGGTCGGACGTGTTGCCGTCCAGGAGTATGTCGGTGAACACCCTGCGCACCGGGAGGACCTCGCTGTCGCCGACCAGCAGCACGGCCGCCGGCTCGGCGTCCCTGATGCTGCTCCTCAGCCTGGCCGCGTTGTCCCTGCCCACGCCGTTGGCGAAGGAGTCCTCCAGGGAGAGGAAGCGGCTGGTGTACCCGGAGGTGCGGTCGCGCCAGTCCATCAACGGCTGCAGGAAGGACTCCCAGCCCTCGGGGGCGACCACCAGGTATAGGTTCCCCTGGGGGCCCGGGACCGGTTCGGGGCCCTGCCTGTCCTCGGCGCCCACGCTGACCGGCGTGGCCGCCAGCGTGCCCAATACGACGAGCATGGAGAGTGCTAGGGCGAGGGTCCTTCTGCTCATGGTTGTCCACGGGGTCCATGGATAGTATCGACTATCGTACCCGAATCATGCCCGGGCGCTTATATTAGCTTTCCCGGGAAAAACGCCTGGAGGTGTCGTACCGTCTACTCGGTGACCCTCCTGGTGAAGATCTCCATGGCCGCCAGGAGCAGGATGACCGTGAGCATGACCAGGGCCACGGGAGGTGCCCAGTCGGGGACCCCCTGAATGGGCGTGTCCGTGCCCAGCTGGGCGATGCACAGGCTGTAGATGGAGATCGGATTGAAGAAGCTGGCGCGGTTGAAGAACTCCACCTGAGCGTCGCCAGAGAGGTCGGCCAGGTACGAAACCAGCAGCAGGATGAGGTCGAAGAGCATGAAGAAGAAGATCCACACGCCGATGCCGCTGAGGATGGCGGTGCCCGTGGTCTTGGCCAGGGTGCTGAATATCATCTGGAGCAACACGAATATGGCGATGAGGAAGATGGTGTAGATGATGAAGCCTATCACCAGCTCCCCAGTGGGGGCCTTCCCTGCATATTGCCAGACTACGCCCACACCGAGAAGGGAGACGGCCGAGATGGGCACCATGAGGGCGGCCAGTATGCCCACGAACTTGCCAAGCAGCACCGCCCGGCGACCCATGGGTCGACATAGCAGGTAGTCGATGGAGCCGGTGAGCCGCTCCCGGAAGACCGAGTCGAAGCAGAGGACGATGGCGTAGATGGGCCCAACCAGTCCGATGGCGATGGCGGCCACCAGCCGCAGTATCTCGTCGGGGCCCTCGAGGGCGAAGGAGAAGGGGTCCCGCTCGGTCTCCTTCTGGGAGACCTCGACCATGTCCGCGCCGTCCAGACCGGCACCCATGGCGGTGATGACGTGGGTGCCCTTCTTCACCTTTAGGAAGGTGGTCACGCCCTGGGCGTTGGTGGTGTTGGTGAGGGTGCCCAGGATGACGGTGGCGCCCTGGACGGGGGTCCCGTTCAGGTCCACCACGTGGACGGCCACGTCTGACAGCGTCTCCGTGTCGCGGATGTCGTCCTGCCATGACCGTACCCCCAGGTGGGGCCAGGGCACCGAGCTGTTGTGGGCGATGTAGATGTAGGTGGAGGCGGTGGTGGAACCCCCTCCGCCGAAGGGCCCTCCGCCCCCGCCCACGGCACCCTCGGGGTGCTCGATGTTCAGCCAGTGGAAGCCGGGGGTCAGGTCCTTGGCCACCCACTGGCCGTTGGCGTCGGTGGTGCCGTTGTACTCGGGGATCTCCAGCTCCTCGATGCCCAGGAAGATGGGGCGGTCCACCACGGGCTTGAGGGTGTGCTTCTCGTAGACGAAGACCACCAGGTCGTTGGCAAGCCCGTCGGGGTCCATGGCCATCACGTTGTAGCGCATGTCCTCCTCCGTCGTCTCGCTGGTGGAGAGGCTGGCGAAGCCCATGGCCGCGCCCACCATGATGAGGGCCAGGATCAGGACCATCACGATGCTGCGGAAGGACTTGATGTTGGCGACGAACTCCCGCTTGGTTATGACGAAGATGCCCCAGGCGTCCTCCTTCAGGTGGTGGACGTAGCTGCGCTCCACGGGGCCTGTGGCGTCGCACGCGGGGACCTGGTCCTCAGACATCGGTCTCGCCCCCCGTGATGTCGAGGAACACGTCCTCCAGGCTCGGCTGGAGGGTGGTGAAGCCCGTCACCTTGGCGCCGCCCCTCACCAGGGTCTCGTTCACTTCGGACTGGACTATGGTCCCCGGCTCCGCCTGGACCATCATGCCCCATTCGGACCTGTCGGCCATGGCGACGCCGTCGATTGCCCGCACCCGCTCCAGGAGGGCGTCGTCGATGCCGGTGGCCATGATGGTTATCCTGGCGGCGCTCTTCTCGACCAGCCGGTCCCGGAGGTTGTCTATGGTGTCCTCTGCTACCAGCTGGCCCCGGCGGAGGATGCCCACCCGGTTGCACACCTGCTGTATCTCGGGCAGCACGTGGGAGGAGAGGAAGATTGTGTAGCCCTCCCCGTTGAGGGACCGTATGAGCTCACGGAACTCCTGGACGCCCGCAGGGTCAAGGCCGGTGCTGGGCTCGTCCAGTATCAGGATCCGGGGCTCATGGAGCAGGGCCTGGGCGATGGCGAGCCGCTTGCGCATGCCGTGGGAGTAGGTCTTGATGTTCGCGTCGATGAACCGGGACATGCCCACCTTGTCCATCAGCTCCTCGATGCGAGGGTCCAGCTTCTCCCTGGGTATCTTGTAGAACTCCCCGTAGAACCGGAGCTGCTTGCGACCGGACATCTCCTCGTAGAAGCCCGGCCTCTCTGGCATGATGCCGATGGCGCGGCGGGCCCTGTTGGGCTCGTTGCGCACGTCGAAGCCCATGATGCAGGCGGTGCCAGAGGTGGGCTTGATCAGGGTGGACAGCATCCTGATGGTGGTGGTCTTGCCGGCCCCGTTGGGGCCGAGGAAGCCGTAGACGTCTCCCTCCTTGATCTCGATGTTGAGGTTGTCGACCGCCACCAGGGTGCCGAACTTCCGGGTCAGGTCCTCGGTCGTGATCAATCTCCCACTTCCGGCGGTGGGGACGATTGCGTACTATTTAACGGCTTTGAGATGGATTGGCCCTAGTTCATGGTATCGAGCCGATGATGTCCTGCTCCAGCGTGACCATCGACATCCCTTCCCTGTCCTTGTCCACCTGGAGCAGCCTGTCGGTGTGGGCCGTGCCGCGCAGCTTGGCGATGCGCATCACCTTACGGTACTCGGTGGGCAGGTCCTTGAGGGGCCTGATGCCCAGGGTGAGCACGCCGTCGGCCATGTAGTTGTCCACCGAGCGGGCGGTCTTGTCGGTGTTCTCCTTGACTATCAGCATGAACACCCCCAGATCCCGGATGATCCGGTAGAAGTCGTAGATGATCTTCCGGTACTTCAGCGACTCGGCGGAGAAGCTGGTCAGCAGTGGGTCGATGACCACCATGTCCGGCCCCTTCTCCTTGATGGACCTGATGATGGTGGTGAAGGGCTCGCCCAGCTCCAGCTCCGACTCTCGGGTCGGGGTGAGGCGCGCCTCGGCCCCCATACCGAGGGCTCGACCGATGTCGATGAAGTGGACCACGCCCTGCTCGATGTAATCGGCCTTGAAGAAACGGTGCCTTCCCATGTTGCGCTTCATGTTCTCGAAGGGCTCCGATATGCCCGAGAAGTAGATGCGGTTCTTCCCCTCGCACTCGTGCATGAGCATCTGTAGCGCGAAGGTGGACTTGCCGGATCCCGGCTCGCCCTCGAGCAGAAGGATCATCGGGTTCGGGAAGCCGTCCTCGATGTTCCTATCAAGCCCAGGGATACCTGATGGTAGTCTTGGTATATCCTCCACGTTCTATCCCCCCTAAGGAGTGCCCTGACAACGATGGTATGGCTATAAAACCGTTCCTGTCCCGCACGCGTAAGTTCAGTACATGTACCATTCTTCAGTATATGTCCCATAAACGGTTTATATACTCAGGAGCTAAGAAACGGTCCGCCAAGAGAGGTGTCGTTATGAAAAGGACGCTCATGGCCCTGTTCGTCGCCCTGTTGATGTTCGGTTCCAGCACCCTGGCGATGGCGGCCACCCCCACCAACGTGGACGATACCAAGGACCTGGACCAGGCGGCCAAGGTCGCCAAGGTCCTGGACATCACCGGTTACCCCGACGACGACGACGGTGACGGCCTGTACGACTTCGTCCAGGTGGTAAGCCGGGTCAACTTCACCAGGTCCGGGGAGTACAACCTCCACGTCAAGCTGATGCCGGCGGACGGCAGCTGGTGGCTGTCGGCGGCGGAGACCCAGACCATCGACCCCCCAGGGGAACGGTACTTCGAGGTCCGCTTCGAGGGCTGGAAGATCCGCAACCGCAACTACACCGGCTACCTGGTGGCCGAGGTCTCTGTCCTCAACCCGGCCACGAACGCGGTCATCGACACCTACCGCGAGACGCTGGAGCACTACATCCGGGCATGGCAGTGGGAGTCCACGTGGACCGGCGCCATCGTGACCGGGTTCGGCCCCGCGAAGGGCATCGACTTCGACGGCAACGGCAGGGCGGAGATCGCAGAGCTACCCGTCAACATCGAGACCCGGAGCCCGGGCCTCTACCGGGTCATCCTCTACTACACCTGGGAGAAGGACGGCGTCTCTGTGGTGGACGGGAGGGCGAACCGATACTCCATCACCAACTGGACCCAGCTGGAGGTGGGCGAGAACACGGTGAACATGTGGGTGTCCGGTGCCCACGTGATGCAGGCCACCTCCATGACCTTCACAGCTTACGTTTACAAGGGCGTCTTCCCCGGCACCGGGGACACCGTGACCCTGGAGGTGAAGGACCCCCGGGTCTACGAGGCTCCCACCCTCAAGGGCCTGTTCGACGGGAGACACTACGAGGTCGCCCAGGACCGGGACGGCGACTCAATGGCGGAGGCCCTCAGGATCACCGTGGGCCTCGACGTGTCCATACCCGGCGACTACACCCTGACCGCCGTGCTGGGTCCCGAGGAGACCCTGAGGTACGACGCGTCGACGGCGGACACCACCATCATCAATCGGCTGCTGGCCGACAGGAAGGCCGCCAAGTCGACGATGACCTGGACCTACGAGCCCGGCGAGAGGCACGCCTGGTTCAGCTTCGACGGCCGGCTCCTCAACGCATGGGACTACGACGGCGCCTACGACGTCATAGTGTTCGCGTGGGGTCCCAAGCCCACCATCGCCACCGTGTTCAAGTTCACCACCAAGGAGTTCACCGCTGACGAGTTCGTCCATCCCGTGCCGCCCCTGGAGTTCAAGGGAGGCCACACCGACGAGGGCAGGATGAACCCCCAGACGGGCCTTTATGACGCCCTCTCGGTCACCTACAACGTGAAGGTGAACATGGCGGGGACCTTCACCGCCTTCGCGGTGCTATCGTACAAGGGCCAGGAGATCGCCTACACCAGGGCAGAGGGCCACCTGCCAGTGGGCGACGCCCAGGTGACGATGACCTTCCCCGGCCACGCCATCTTCAACTCCAAGGCCGAGGGCGAGCTGACGGCCACCGTGTGGGTGACGGGCGCCGGCGTCGAGTGGAACGACACCACTCTGGAACACCCGATGACCGCCAAGCACGTCACGGGCCAGTACAGCTGGAGGATGTTCGCCCCGCCGGAGCTCCGGGTGGGGCCGAGAGACCCCCAGCCCGTCGAGGACCTGGAGTACATCCTGCTGCGGACCGGCCTCATGGTCGTACGCATCGACAGGGACAGGCCTGACCTCACCTTCTACACCACCGACGACGACGGCAGGTCGGCCCTCTTCCGAGTGGTCTACAACAGGCTCCTGGCCTTCTCGGACGTGAACGAGGACGGCGCGCCCCAGGTCGGCGAGGTGGCGTACACCTCCCCGTTCCTGGCCTACGACTGGGACCTTTCCGAGGTCCAGCTGGCCGAGGACGAGGAGTCGGGCCGCGTGGCCACCTTCACCCTGACGACGACCATCGACCTGATGGAGAACGACCCCCTGGCGGCGGAGCTGGGAAGGCCGCTGTTCACCGTCGAGGACTTCGCCGAGGTCACCCTCGCCTTCACCCTGACCAGCCGGGACGTGAACCACACCGACGAGGTGGGCGAGTACATGACCATCGGCGGCGCCGAGCTGAAGGTGGACATCAGGATCGACGTGCTCTCGCCGGTCCAGGGCATAGACTTCCTCACAGTGGAGCAATTGCTGAAGGACGACCTGGGCACCTACCTCCCCAAGACCACCGAGGGCAGCTCAGTGGGCGAGCCCGAGCCCGACGAGCTGCGCAGGTACCGCGAGACCGAGGACCTCAAGCAGCGCATCGAGTTCAGGGAGCGGGCCGCCACCCCCGCCTTCTACTCCTGGGTGAAGAGGGCGGAGGTGACCCAGGCCGACGGCACCGAGGAGGTCGTCGACGTGCTGGCCTCCTACCTGGTCACCGACGGGCGGATGATCCTCTTCCTGAGCTACCCCTACGACGTGGAGACCGTCTCCATCTTCCACGACCCCAGCCTGGGCGTCTACGAGGACGGCTTCCCCATCATCCCCGAGGAGTGGAAGGCCATCTTCGACCCGCTCCTGTTCGGAGTGTCGGCCCTCGCCGCGGTGGCCATGGTCTTGGCCCTCAGGTCCCGTTCGGGTCGGGAGGAGGACGATACGGAGGACGAATACGAGGACCTGGAGGAGGCCGTCCACGATGTGTCCCCCGAGAGGGAGGTCCCACCACCTCCGCCCCCGACAGGGGACGGCATAGAGGCTTTGCCCGAGGAGCCACAGGCCAACGGCTCGACGATCCTGATGCAACCGCCCCCCGAGCCCCAGGGCGAGGCCCGGGAGGACTGGGCGGAGTGGAAGGACTGAGCCCCGAGGCGCTGGGAAGCATTGATATCCCCCCAAACCCGTAGCCCGCGCCATGGCACGTGTGAGGAAGAAGGGGAGGAGCCCCATAGTGTGCCCCCGGTGCGACGTCAACCTATGGCTGCAGCACATCAAGCACTTCGGCCCGGTGGTGGAGATTGACGTCTGCCGGCAGTGCGGGGGCACCTGGTACGACAGGGGGGAGCTGGCCATCAAGATCCCCGACAGCCACATGCGGGAGCGGCTCACCAACTTCCCGAAGGTGGGCGAGGAGAGCCCGATATCCTGCCCCCGGTGCGGGGGGATGATGAGGCTGCGCCACGAGGGCGAGGTGGAGGTGGACTTCTGCACCGAGTGCCAGGGGGTCTGGCTGGACCTGGGCGAGGACGAGGCCCTCAAGTACAAGGCCGAGTGGGACAAGCATACCGAAGAGGAGGAGCACGTCCGGGTCCCAGCCATAATCGCCGCTCTGGGTGACGAGTTCATCTAGGTTCTCAGGGAACGGAAGCATTGATAAGCAACCGACGACCTGTACAATATCATGGATCTTTCGAGGGGTGAGGACGAGGTACCCATCGACTGCCCGCGCTGCGGCAAGCCCATGAAGGCCGAGTTCGTGCAGAAGCTGGGACCAGACGTCCGCATCGACGTGTGTGAAAAGTGCGGGGGCTCTTGGTACGACAGGGGTGAGCTGGCCCAGACGATAAAGGACAGGCGCATCGCCGACAGGCTAGCGGAGGCCCCCATCAGGGGCACCATGAGCCCGATAGCTTGCCCGCGCTGCGGGGACCGCATGAGGGTCAGGAGAGAATGGGACGTGGAGGTCGACGTCTGCATCTCCTGTGGGGGGGTCTGGCTCGACCATGGCGAGCTGGAGGAGCTGGAGGAACAGGCCGTCACCGACATGGACGACGAGGAGAAGCGCCGCCGCAAGGAGGCATCCTTCTACCGGGCCATGAGGGAGCTCGGCGAGGACTGAGGCCTTCCAACCTTGGAACCTAGGTCGATATCTCAATAAGTAGCCTAGGCCATACCATGCCCAGGAGGGCGTGGTATGGAAGATTACCTCAACGTGCTGGCAGCCTGGATCCTGATATTCTCGATCGCGCTGACCGTGGTCGCTGCCGTAGCGTACAGCAGGACCCGGAACAAGCGGGTGCTCATGGTGATGCTGGCCTTCGCCCTCTTCGCGGTGAAGGGGGTGCTGCTGACAGCGGCCCTGTTCGACGAGTGGATCTCTGACTCCTACGTCTGGATGTCCGTCATCGTCGACACCGTGATCATCGTGTTCCTGGCCATGACCGTCCTCAGCAAGTGACGCTGGAAGCGGAGGAGGTCAAGGAGGAGGGGAGGTCCGGGAAGACATGGAACGGCCCGTGGAGATCGAGCTGGAGGCGCGGCGTCGCATCTACGACCACGTCGTGGCCAACCCTGGGACCCACCTTCGGGCCATCAAGGAGGAGCTCGACATGCCCATGGGCCAGCTGGAGTACCACCTTCACTACCTGGAGCAGAAGGGGCTCCTGGACGCCAAGGAGGACCGGTACTACAAGCGCTTCTATCCCCACGAGATGTCCGCCACCGACCGGCGGGTGCTGGCCGCGATACGCCAGGAGAAGCCCAGGCAGATCGTCCTGGTGGTCCTCCAGGAGCCTGGCATCGACCACAAGGCCATCCAGAAGGAGCTGGGCGTGGGCGCCAGCTCCCTATCGTTCTACATGAAGGACCTGATCGAGAAGGAGGTCATAGAGAAGCGGAAGGAGGGCAGGAGGTCCCTGTACCACGTCCGGGACCAGGACCGGGTCGTCCGGCTGCTCATCACGTACCGGCCCAGCTTCCTCGACAAGATGGTGGACCGCTTCTTGGAGACCTGGCTCGAGGTCCAGGCCTGAGGCTCCTGATACCCGTCGGTACCATCACGTCTTTACCGTTGGCGGGGCCTCGATCTTGAAGTACTTCTGGCCCACGGCGATCCAGTAGACGAACCACGCCCCGGGGACGAAGAGGAGCCAACCCGCGCTCGGGACCAGGATGTTGCTGAAGGAGATGACGAGCACCATGATGCTCCCCACACCTATGACGAAGGTCATCCTCCACCGGACCTCCTTGTCCACTTCGTCGCCGACCAACCGGCCGTTCCAGGTGGAGTATATCCACATGCCCAGAAGGGTCAGGAACGTCCCGACCATGGCGGCCCCGTAGTAGGCTATGGCCTGCTCCGCATCGGTGTTCTCGACCTGGAACGCGGTCCAGAAGGGCACCATCGATGCGAAGGAGAGGAAGAGGATGTTGAGCCACATCAGGACCCCGTCGGAGCGCCTGATGAAGTGGAAGATGTAATGGTGGAAGGCCCAGTAGACTCCCAGGGCCCAGAAGCCTATGGCGTAGGCGTAGAACTCGTTCCCCATGTCCCCGAGGCTGCTGGGAGAGCCCTCGTGGCCACCACCCGAGATGACGGGGATGGAGAGCTCCAGCACCAGCAGGGTTATCGCGATGGCGATGACCCCGTCGGCCAGGGCCTCCAGCCGTCCTGGGCTCAATGCGTCCGAATCGGCCTGAACGTTGATCTCCACGTTGACTTCGTTATCCTCGTCGGGGACCATGGTCCTCCCACCACCACATGGGTATCGATGGAGGCTCTAATAACGTTTGGTCTCAATCGGAGCTATTCCTATTTTGGTAGTACAATAGGTACCGAATATCCCGGGGTAAGGGAACGATAAGTATTCCAACGCTGACGGTAATCCACCGTCCGCCTACTGTCGTGGTGGGGGGGACCGCATGCACGGGCACAGGATGCTACATCACTTCCATCTGAAGCATGTCAAGCACGCCGTCGAAGAGGACGAGAGGGAGCAGATCCTCAACGACGACATCTGGACCCTGTTCAAGAAGCTGGCCATACCCGCGATCATCGGGATGTTCATGTACGCCATCTACGTGTTCGTGGACGCGATATTCGTCGGCCAATGGGTCGGCACCGAGGGCCTGGCGGCCATCTCGATCGTCTATCCCCTCACCCTCATCAACGGGGCCATCGCCTCCTTCATCGGCATGGGCTCGGCCTCCCTGCTCTCCCGGTCCATGGGAGCGGGGGACGACAAGACCCTGTCCAAAATCCTGGGCAACAACCTTATCCTGCTCCTGGCGCTCTCGCTGTCCTTCGCCGTGGTGGGCTACTACTTCGCCGAGGACCTGGTGAGGTTCCTCGGGGGCGAGGGGGCGGTCCACACCTACGGCGTGGATTACTTCAGGATCGTCGTCATCGGCTCGTTCTTCATCAACTTCATCGGCAGCTCCGTCATGCTGACCCTGGCCGAGGGCAACACCAAGGCCGCGATGAGCATCATCGTCTCTGGCAGCATGCTCAACATCATCCTGGACCCCGTGTTCATCTGGTCCCTGGACATGGGTGTCGAGGGCGCCGCCATCGCCACCGTCCTGTCCATGGTGTTCACCACCGTGCTGACCCTGTCCTACTACCTCCGGGGTAAGAGCGTGCTCAAGTTCCAGCGCAAGGGCCTCCACCTGGACACCCAGTACGTCAAGGAAATCACGCCTGTGGGGGTCTCCGGGGCAGCCCTCCAGCTGGTGACCGTGCTGGAGTTCACCCTCATCTACACCTCCGTCGCGACCTACGGTGACAGCGACGACCTGGCCCTGATCGGGGCCACGATGAACATGTTCAACTTCGCCCTCATACCCCTCTTCGGCATCTCCCAGGGGCTCCAGCCAGTGGTGGGTATGAACTACGGGGCCGAGCAGTACGCCAGGACGGTGGAGGCCCTGAAGAAGTTCCTGCTGGCGGCCACTGCCATCCTTTTCGTCCTCTGGTCCCTATTCATGATAGCCCCCGACGTGATACTTGGCCTGTACATACCGGACCAGTCGCTGGCCGAATCCGGGTCCCGGATGTTCAGGGTCATCATGGCGTTCTTCTTCCTCCAGGGGCTCATCGCCCTGCCCGCCACGTACTTCCAGGCGATAGGCAAGGGCGGAACGGCCACCTTCCTCATCGTGGCCAGGCAGGTCCTCATCTTCGCCCCCCTGGTCCTCTTCCTACCCACGTTCATGGACCTGGACGGGGTCTGGTTGTCCCTACCTATGGCCGACGTCTCGATCGTGGTAATCACCACGGTGCTGATCGGGCGGGAGATCAGGGCCTTGGGTGAGAAGGGCAAGGATAGTGGATGACGGTAAGGGACCCTGTCGTCGGAGTAACCCGACCGGTAGTCGGAAATTCGTTCGAAGATTGTCCTAATCTTCCAAGTTTGTCCTAGAATGAATATAAGGGATGAGAGCAGAAAAAGGAGTGAAAAGGACAAGGAGGTGCCTGACATGGAAGAAACGGTCGACATGGGCTGGCTCATAGTGATCACCCAAGAATCTCGCGTGAGCAAGCTGAGGTTGTCGGCGGCCATGGACATGTCCTCCTTCGTAGCCTTCGAATCGGCGGAGGACGATCCCGTCCCCGCCTGACCTACCTCCCCCCATAAGCCCCCCCGGATGAGTCCTCCGGACCAACCCCCACCTATCCTCCCCTCCGGCCCCTGGACGCATTTATCCCTCCTCCCCCCTTCCCGTCCAGGGGCCCTCCGGGGGGCAAAGTCGAAAGCCTTATCTCCGAGACATGCCATTGCCACGTCGCATGGCCAAGAAGAAGGAGGAGGAAGTGGAGGTCGTACAGATCGTCGACGAGCAGCCAAGATTCCGCGACGCGATATTCGGCATCCGCAGCTTCTCGGACCTGATGAACGTGGCGAGGAACCCTGATTACAATCCCCACATCCACCTGATGCTCCTTCTCACCATCACGGCCCTCGTGGGCATCGTCGGCTACATCTCGGGCGCCTGAGGCCCTCGGGACGCTCAGTTCTCAAGAGACTCCAGCGCCAGGTCCACCAGTTCTTCCGCGTGACCGGTGTACGCCTCCGGTCGCAGGGCCGCCTCCAGCTCCTCCCTGGAGATCCTACCTGACACCCTCGGTGCCGCCAGGAGGGCGTCGACGAAAGTGACCCGACCTCCCTTCGACGCCATGGAGGCTGACCGCACCATCTCGTGGGCGGTCTGCCTTCCCACGCCCTTCTCGGTCAGGGCCATCATCACCGCCTCCGCCATGATGTCAGGGCCGGCCCGCTCCAGGTTGGCCAGCATGGCTTCGGCGTTGACCTCCAGCTTCTGGAAGAGGCGGACCGACCGCAGGAGGATGTACTCGGTCAGCACGAACTGGTGGGACATTGTGAACCGCTCGGCGGAGCTGTTGGTCAGGTCCCGCTCGTGCCAGAGGGGAGCGTTCTCGAAGGCGGGGACCACCATCCCCCGGACGATGCGGGCCAGGCCGCACACGTTCTCCGCGCTTATGGGGTTGCGCTTGTGGGCCATCGTGGACGAGCCCACCTGCTTGCTGGCGTCGAAGGCCTCCTGGACCTCGGCCAGCTCGCTGCGCTGGAGGTTCCGAACCTCTGTGGCGAACTTCTCCACCGACGTGGCGATGTTGGCCAGCAGGCAGGCCAGCTCCGCGTGACGGTCACGCTGGGTGGTCTGGAGGGTGGCCACCGGGACGCCCAGTCCCAGCCTCTCCATGACCAGGCGCTGGACCTCCAGGGCGTGCTCGCCCATGGCGGCGCCCGTGCCCACGGCGCCCAGGAACTTTCCGACCAGCACCCTGGGTGCCGCCTCCTTGAGGCGCTCCAGGTGCCTGTCCATCTCCACCGCGTAGACGGCCATCTTCAGGCCGAAGGTGGTGGGCACCGCCCATTGCCCGTGGGTGCGGCCCACCTGCAGGGTGGACCTGTTCTCCTTGGCCAGTCGTGCCAGCTCGTTGCGCAGCTCCCTGCATGCGGCGTCGATGAGGGGCCAGGCCTCCTTCAGCTGGAGGGCGTTGGCGGTGTCGATTATGTCGTTGGAGGTGGCGCCCAGGTGGATGTAGTCGCCCGCCTGTCCCGCCTGCTCAGCCAGGGCCTTGACCACCGACATGACGTCGTGGCGCGTCTCCGCCTCGATCTCGGCCACCCTCTGGGCGGTCACCCTGCCCGAAGTGGCGGCCTCGGAGATGGCGGCGGCAGCGTCGGTGGGGATCATACCCACCTTCGCCTGGGCCTCTGCCAGGGCAGCCTCCACCAGGAGCATCCTGCGGAGCTTTCCCTCCTCCGAGAAGATGTCCCTCATCTCCTTCGTCCCATACCTGTAGTCGAGGGGACACACGGTCACGCCAACACCGTTTCGGGCCATGGCCTTTCGGGCTATTGAGCCTTTCGTCAGGGGTCCTTTCCCCGTTCATAAAGCCAGGATTTCATTTTTTAGGCTGACGTTCAAAGGTGACAACGGGAGCCAAACTTTTATAAAGAGAAGTCACCATCAAACGCCTTGACCGAGCCTGGCTGACCTGGGAGGTGGCGCTATAACAGAGGGTGGTGTGGTCTATTATACGGTGAAGGGAAACACCGCGAAGATAGCGAAGACCATATCGGAGACCACCCAGCTGCCCATGGACAGGTTGAAGAAGGACCAGCCAGTGGACATCGGGAACATGGAGTACATATTCTTCGGCTCGCCAGTTTACAACGAGCACTTCCCCAAGGCGGTGCTCCAGTTCGGCAGGAACCACAAGTGGGCGGGCAAGAAGGTCGCCATTTTCTCCACCAACATCGGATGGAAGGCACAGCAGGCCATCGACGAGTTCGGCCAGATCATCGCCTCGAGGGGAGCCCACGTGGTGGACACCCTGAGCATCCAGAACCGGGGCATAATGAGCTGGACCGTGGGGTTCGGGAAGTTGACCGAGGCCGAGTACGAGAAGGCGCGCAAGTGGTCGCTGGAGACCCAGCCCAAGCTTCTCCGGTCGGAGTTCTGAGGGGCGATTGCATGCTCGAGGTGGAGGCCAAGGCCCACCTCGAAGAACCCGAGCGCGTGATATCCAACGTCATCGAGCTGGGCGGACGAGAGATCTACTTCACCGTCCAGAGGGACACGTACTATCGCCACCCAGGCCGGGACTTCGCCCGCACCGACGAGGCGCTGCGAATCCGAGAGGAGGAGGGGCGGTCCTTCATCACCTACAAGGGACCCAAATTGGACCCCGAGACCAAGTCGCGGGAGGAGCTGGAGGTGCCCCTGGTGGACCCCACGGACCTGGGCAAGCTCCTGCTACGCCTGGGCTTCGAGCCGGTGGCCGTGGTGGAGAAGCGGCGGCGCGGCTACCTGGTGGGCACGCTGGAGGTCTGCATAGACGAGGTCAAGGGTCTCGGCTACTTCCTCGAGGTGGAGGCCCGGGAATGTCAGGACCTGGAAGAGGGCAAGGCCCGCGTCCTGGACCTCCTGGGGAGGCTCGGCCTTGACCGGATGGAGCGCAGGTCGTACCTGGAGCTCCTCCTCGAGCGGGGCGAGGAGTGAGGGTGCCTCGCGCACACCTCCACGGTATTGGATTAAGTTTAAATCCTCGAACGATTCCATTATCGTAAGGTGAGATTATGAATCGTATCTCGACGATGGAGGACCTGGAGGTCGTCGGCACCGACGGGAACCTCCTTGGATGGGTGAAGGGATTCACCTTCCCTTCGGTGGGCGAGTGGCGTGTGACCGGAGTCTCCTTGAAGATGGAGAAGCAATCCCACGAGGAGCTGGGTGTGAAGAAGCCGTTCCTGAGCGGTGCCCTGGTCGATGTGTCCGTGGAGGACGTGAAGATCGTGAGCGACAACGTCCTGCTCAAGATGCCCCAGAGGAGCATGAAGGGGCGTTTGAAAGCCCACCACGAAGGACGTAACATCGCCAACATACTCAACAGGAACGTCATCGATTCGAACGGCAAGGACATCGGGGTCATAGCCGATGTCATGGTGGACACCGACGGATGGAAGTTCCCCTCGGTCCTGATCAAGCTCAACAAGGACGTCCTGGAGTTCCTTAGGATGGACAAGTGCCCCGACTGCGAGAGGAACGTCCTGCTTCCCATGGGCAAGGTGAAGAGCATCGGTGACAACGTGATGCTCGCCATCGACAAGGAGACGATGGGGAACCTGGTCCAGAAGGCTCCTGTAAAGACGATGTAGGGGCGGTCCGCCAACGCGGGAGGGGTCAGTCCTCTCCGTCACCCCTCAGCACGGCCAGGGTGGTCTCCAGCCTCTTCTCTAGAGAGGCGAGCCATCGGGAGATCGCCCTGGAGGGACGGCTCTCGGAGACGTCCTCCCGGAGCTCTGTCAGACCCTTCCTCGCATCTATCAGCTCCTCCACCAGTTCGTCGTAGCCCTCGTCGGCGGCGTCAGCCGCCTGGTTGAGGTAGTCCTTGGTGGTCCATGTGGCCTTCGCCAGGGCGTAGTCGATGTCGTAGAGGGCCGAGTTGATCGAGTCCCAGACGTCGTCGTCCTCGATGCGCTCGTCGCCTGGGTCTCGCTCTATCGCCTCCCTGGCCTCCACCGCCCGGTCCTTCGCCAACTGGACATGCTCGCTGGCCTCTTCCAGACCTTCCGTCATGTTGCTCCCGAGGCTGGATTCACTACCGAATAGTAGAAGCTTGCGGAATCCCGTCCGTCAAAGGGAAAACGTCTTAAGTCAGTAACCTGAAGTGTCCATCGATGACCAATGACGAAAAGGAGCTGAGCTCCCTCAGGAGGACCGTCAGGCGTCTCTGGGCCATGAGGTGGCTGAAGATAGCAGTGACCCTAGTCATCGTCATCGCCCTGGTGGGCCACGTGGCCCTGGTCATCAACACCGCCAACTCCCTCGAGGTCGAGGGGGTTCGGGTCATCTCGGTGGCTCCTGGCGTCGTGGTGGGCGACTTCATCGTCACCTTCCAGATCACCCTCGGCAACCCCACTGGTGGCAGCATCGAGGTGGACCGACTGACCTACGACCTGCACCTGGAGGACCACTTCATCGGCGACGGGGAGAAGTCGAACTTCCGGGTGGAGCCCGGCTCCCAGGACCTGGAATTCCAGGTCACCTTCAACGTCTACGACCTGCCGGCCCCCGTCCAGGAGCTGTTCTTCGGGTCCTCGGCCACTTTGACCATCGAGGGCGAGGTGACGGTGCCCATAAAGCTGTTCGGCGTCTGGAGGTACACCGAGGTCACAGTGCCCTACTCCCACGAGGAGCAGGTGTCCTCGGGCACAGAGCCGCCCGACAACCCACCTCCCAGCCCCGTGCTGCTGGCGCCCCCCGTGTACCGCCCCACGGCCTCGGCATCCCTCACCTGGTCGATGAACGCCGATGCCGACTTCTCCCGGTACGAGGTGCACCACGCCACCTCCCCCGACTTCACGCCCTCCGAGTCGACGAAGCTCACCAACATCACCGAGCAGGCGACGACCTCCTACACCGCCGGCAACCTCCAGCACCTGACCACCCACTACTTCATCGTGCGTGTATACGATACGGTGGGCCAGCACGCGGACTCCAACGTCGGGTCCGTGTTCGTGCCGTGAGGCTGGAGGTGGGTCATCCCGTTGGAGCTGGGGACACAAACCCTTTGTACCCCAGACCTCCGTTCATGCGTCGATGGACCCTGTGCTGGCCTTCCTGGCAGGTATGCTCCAGGGCGCCACCGAGTGGCTCCCTGTGTCGAGCAGCGGTCAGGTCGTCCTCCTGCTGGAGGGCATGGGGGTCGACCCCGAGGACACGCTGGCCCTTGCCTTCTTCCTCCACTTCGGTACCCTCTTCGCCGTCCTCGCCAGGTTGAGGGGGGAGGTGCGGAAGGTGGTGGGCAACCTGGGTCAGTGGCGCACCGACCCCGTGGTCCGGTTCCTGCTCGTGGCCACCCTTGTATCCCTGGTGGTGGGCTTCGCCCTGGTCCAGACGCTGGAGGAGGCCGTGGAGGGGTCCTTGGGGGGAGTGTTCCTCACGGTGCTCGTGGGTGCCATGCTCATCATCACTGGCTTCGTGCTCAGGTCCGCCAAGGGCAGGGAGGGGGAGCGGACGGTGGAGGAACTGGCCGATGGGGATGCCGTGGTCCTGGGACTGGTCCAGGGCCTGGCGGCCCTTCCTGGCATATCCCGGTCCGGGATGACGGTGTCCGCCCTCCTCATGGACAAGGTGGACGCCGACGAGGCGCTGCGCCTATCGTTCCTCATGTCCATCCCCGTCACCATCGCCGTGGTGCTCTACGAGCTGGTTGTCTGGGACATCGCCAGCATCGGGGCGGTGCCCATCGTCATCGGGGTGCTTGCCAGCTTCGCCTTCGGCTACGTGACCATAGACGGCCTCATGGCCCTCTCCCGCAGGATAGACTGGTCCGTCTTCTGCGTCGCCTTCGGCGGCATCGCCGTCGTCCTGGGCGTGGTCTTGATGTTCCTCTAGAACACGTCCAGCCGGGACTCGGCGAACCAGGTGGGGTCGCTATCGACCTCGTCCGCCTCTACGATGCGCCCCACCGCCATCATGCGCTCGTAAGCCCGCACGTCGTTCCACCTGAAGCCCGCCGCCTCCAGTCCCTCAACCGCCAGCGGGTTGCGGTGGGTCACCCACACCTGGTCGCCCTTGGCGCTGGCCCTGACGGCCTCGGCGGCCTGGCGGTACCAGTCGGCATCGGGCCCCACGATCTCACGGACGACGTTGAGGCCCCTGGCGGGCTCAGGGCTGGTGTTGATGAAACCCTCCAGTGTGCCCGGAGGGTCGATGGTGAAGAACATGTCCTTCAGTGTCGCGCCCATGGAGGTGAACACGGCGTAGGGGTTCTCCTCCCGGACGGTGAAGCCGTCGACTCCCTTCAAGTGCCGGTCCCACACCGGTATCACAAGGTCCATCTCCTCCTCCGAAAGCGGTCGAAGGCCGGGCTCCTCGTCCACTGGTCTAGCGTCGGAGAGCCAGAAGGCCAGGCGGTGGTGGTCGAGGAAACCCAGCTCCCTGTACATGGGATACGCCACCAGACCGGGGGTGGAGTACAGGGTGATCTCCTCGATGCCCTCACCGTTCAGCATCTCGATGGCCATCTCCATCAGGGCTGTGCCGAGCCCCTTGCGGGTGTGGTCCTGACGGACTGCCACCGTCCACAGGTGGCCAGAGGGGAGCGCCTCTCCCCTGTGGACGACGGGCCGTCGTGCCACGCCCACGTAGCCGACCAGTTCGCCGCTGTCGTCAGTGGCGTACGTGGCGACCGGGTCCTTGGCGTGCCGGGGGTCGCACCGGATGACGTCCTTGATTGTCTTCCTGGACGCGGGCCAGTCGAAGGCGCCGTACATCAGGTCGACGGACTGCTGCCAGAGCCGGTCGTCCTCCATTCCCTTCTCCCAGTATCCCAGGCGGTAGGCGTCGAGCCCCATCGCCCAGATGAGGTGCGCGATGATAGATATCGCTTGCGGTGGTGCGCAGACTTTTTCTAATGGGGGTGTCCTTCTCGTGAGCATGACGAACGAGGGAGGACCCGCTTTACCCACGCTCCGTTGTCCCGAGTGCGGCAACGCCGACCTGCTGTTCAAGCCCTCGGGCGAGATCCGGTGCGGCCGCTGTATGAAGAGATGGGAACGGAGCCAGCTGGTGAGGTCCTCCGGGACCGCGGGCAGCAGCTACGATCACGACATCAAGGACGGAGAGGAGGGTTGAGTATGGTCGAACTGGAACTGGTGGAGATAGAGAACCCGGAGGAGCTCAACCTCATCCTGGGCATGTCCCATTTCATCAAGACGGCCGAGGATGTGCACGAGGCGATGGTGGGCACCGTGCCCGGCGTCAAGTACGGCATGGCCTTCTCCGAGGCCTCCATGGACCGGCTGCTCCGGACCGAGGGCACGGACCCGGAGCTGGTGGACCTGGCGGTGAGGAACATGGAGCGCATCGCGTCGGGCCACACCTTCATAATCTTCATGCGTGACGCCTTCCCCATCAACTTCCTGAAGCGGATACAGGCCGTTCCCGAGGTGGCGAACATCTTCTGCGCCACCGCGAACCCGGTGAGCGTGGTGGTTGCGCGCAACGAGCGGGGAGGCGGCATCCTGGGGGTCATCGACGGCTACGCTCCCCTGGGCGTCGAGGACGACGAGGCGAGGGCCAAGCGGCGGGACTTTTTGCGCATGATAGGCTACAAGCTCAAGTGAGCGGCCCCGCCCCACCGTGGAAACCCATAAGTATCCACATGACATAGCGCCCAGCAGGTGGGACGTTCATGCCCAAGGGAGAGCTGATACACTCCGGCAAGGCCAAGTCGGTGTACGAATGGGACGAGGACCACGTGCTGGTCGAGTTCCGCGACGACCTGACCGCTTTCGACGCGGAGAAGAAGGACACGCGGGCCGGAAAGGGCATGGTCAACAACCAGATATCCGCGAAGATGTTCAACCTGCTCACCGAGCACGGGATAGAGAACCACTTCGTGCGCACCATCTCGGACACCGAGATGATCTGCAAGAAGGTGGACATCGTCATGCTCGAGGTCATCGTGCGCAACTACGCCACCGGCTCGCTGGCGCGCAGGTACCCCTTCGAGGACGGGATGCAGCTGGACCACCCCATCGTCAACATGGACCTTAAGAACGACGCGTACCACGACCCGCTGGTCAACACCGACATCGCCCTCGCCCTCGGGGTCGCCAACCTCCAGGAGCAGCGGCAGATGAGGGAGATGGGGCTGCGGGTCAACGAGGTTATGGTCCCTTACTTCGACGAGCTGGGCCTCATCCTGGTCGACTTCAAGATCGAGGTAGGCCGATACAAGGGCGGGCTGATCGTGGCCGACGAGATCTCGCCTGACACCATGCGCCTATGGGACAAGGAGACCCGGAAGTCTCTGGACAAGGATGTCTTCAGGTTCGACAAGGGCGATGTTATGGAGGTCTACCAGATCGTCCACAAGATGATCATGGAGAAATGAGGCCGACTAGCTGAACTTGGCCTGACCCGACTCCTTGTAGATGGTCACGACCATCCAAGTTGCCGTCTCCTTGACCCCCGGTATGGTTCCCACGGCGCTCACCACGAAGTGCTTCAGGTCGGAGTACCTTCCGAAGGTCGCCTTCAGGATTATGTCGGTGTCGCCGGTGACCAGGAAGGCGTCGTCCACCGCCGGGTGCTCGCTCACCCTCATGGCGATGTTGTCCACCTCCTTCGTGTCCACCTTGAGGGTTATGATGGCCGTCACGGGCTCCTCGCCATAGTACGAGGTCACGACGTCCTCGTACTCAGAACCGGATTCCTCCTCTTCTCCCATGGAACAGCTCCCCAGAATCTATCGACTCGAGAACAGGGATTGGCGCTTCAAATAGCTTTTGGAGCGTCGATGTCCCGGCTAGAAGGTCTCGAACTCCTCTTGAAGGTCGAGGAAGAGCTGCTCGAGTAACTCCTCGAAGCTCTCGCCTGCATACTCCCGTAGTCCGCCAAGCTCCGTCTGGACCTTGGCCATGAAGTCGCCGTTGTCCTTTGAGATGGTGATGTTGCACAGGGGCTCGATCATGTTGACACCGGTTGGGAAAGGGAAACCTGGTCATCATATTTGAACTTTATTCCGGGGGACTCCCCGCCCCTTTTAAATGGCGCTTTCAGCATACGTCGAAGAAGCTCTGGGCCGTCAGAGTCAGGGGGTCTACCAGGGCCGAGACGGGAGGTGCGTAGCACGTCTCCACGTGGGCGAAGTCGTCCACCTTCATCTTTGCGGCCATGGCCACCGACAGGGTGTCGATCCGGCACTTCACACCGCTGCCGTCGGAGATGATCTGACCGCCCACGATCCTCCTGGAATGATCGATGAGGATCTTGGATGTGATCATGTGCCTCTTCGGGTAGTAGCGCGCGGCCGAGGGACCGGTGTTCACCCGCGACTGGGTGACGATCCCCGCCGAGCTGGCGGCATGGGCGGTCAACCCCACGGAGCCTATCTGCAGGTCCCCCACGACGCAGACGTTGGGGGAGGTGAACGGTGCCAGGTAGGAATTGCGGCCCATGATGTTGTCCGCCACCACCCGTGCCAGGCGCCACGCCGAGGTGCCGAGGGGGCTGATGGTACGCTGGTACGTGAAGTCGCGGATGACCTCAACGCAGTCCCCGGAGGCGAAGACGTTGGACAGGTACTCGCGTCCCACCCTAACGTGGAGGCTGCTGTCCGTCACGATGCCGCCCGAGGGGCCCAGCTCGATACCCGCCGCCTTCGCCAGACCGGTCTGGGGCCGGACCCCGGTGGACATGAGGACCATCTGGCACTGTATCTCATCGCCATCGACCATCACGCCGCGCACCTTGCCGTCCCCGTCCTTGAGAACCTCGCTCACGGCGGAGCCGCAGATGACCCTTGCCCCCAGGTCCATCAGGTGGTTGTGGACCAGCTGTGCCATGTCCGGGTCCAGGATGAGGGGGAGCACGTATGGAAGCAGCTCAACCACGGTGACCTTCATGCCCCGGGAGATGAGGGCGGAGCCCACCTCGAGACCGATGGCGCCCGCTCCCACGATGACCGCCTCCTTCACGTCCTCTATGCACTCGGCGATGCGCTGTGCGTCCTCCATCGTCTTGAGTACGCATACGTTCTCGGCGTCCACGCCGGGGATGGGGGGCACGAAGGGGTACGAGCCCGTGGCGATCACCAGGGTGTCGTACTCGATGGTGCCCGCGGTGCTCTCGAGGCGCTGGGCCTCCAGGTCGATGCTATCCACCGTGGTCTCGGTGAGGATCCTTATGTCCACCAGCTCGTAGTCGTCGGGGGTCTTCATGATGCAGCTGTCGAAGTCGTCTATTACGCCATGGAGCACGAAGGGCAGTGCGCAGGGGCTGTACGCCACGTGCCTGCCCTTGGTGATGACGGTGATGTCGACATCCTTGGTCTCCTTCCTTATCTGGGAGGCGATAGGCAGGCCAGAGGCGCCCGCCCCGATGATCACGACTCGCTCTCTGTCGCTGGACATGTGGACCACCCCATGGGGATGGTTGTACAGGTCGGTACGGTAAAAACGTTACCGCTTCGGGGGGCCGAAAGAATCGAGGTGATGGCCGTCAGACCCGCCTATCGCCCACCAGCCGGGCGAAGGTCTCGTAGGACCTGTCCCACGTTCGCTCCACGTCGTCGGGGAACAGGCAGCCCGGGAGCTGCCGCATCCGCTTGTGGTAGCGGAGGCACTGGCAGCAGATGCCCTTCCTAGAGCAGGGGTCGTAGGTGCAGTTGCAGTCGGCCATGTTCTGCTCCTTGTTGCATTCCATGGCCACCCTGAACGGCTAGCGGGCTGAAAAACCCACCGACCGCGGGCGGAACGTTCTTGTCCGTGGGCGACCATCACCCCGGCAATGGAGGCGCCCACCCTCGAGATAGGCCCCGTCACCCTGCGGCCCCTCCGGCCCGAGGACGCGGTGGGTCTTGAACCGTCCTTCAACGAGCCCCACCTGATCCGACTGCTGGGACTGCCTGGCCCCAAGACCGCCAAGTTCCTGGCCGACCTCATCAAGTCCGCCAACACGGACCCCGGAGCGCTGTACGTGGCCATCGAGGTGGACGAGGTGCTCTCTGGCTACACCTTCTTGGACCAGATAGACTGGGGCCATCGCCACGCCAACGAGACGGGCATACTGGTCTCCAACGCCGACTACTGGGGCAAGGGCCTGGGCAGGGCGGCGTTCGGCCGTCTCCTGATGTACGGCTTCGACGACCTCAACCTCCACAGGGCGAGCCTGGGTGTGCTCGAGGAGAACCAGCGGGCCGTCAGATCCTACGAGGCCCTGGGGTTCAGGCACGAGGGGAAGCGGAGGGAGGCCCTGCTCCTCGACTCAGGATGGGAGGACACCATCATGATGGGGCTGTTGGCCCCCCAGCTCAACCGCATCGCCGTGGCCGAGGGCATTGAACGGCTGGAGGACTTCATCCAAACTCAGGATGGATGAGCCTCGTGTCCTTCGCCGGACGGCCCTTGTTTCCCGCGTCCACCGTGACGTCTGCGAGGATCAGCTGGACGTCGTCGCCTGCCTCCGCCAGCACGGTGCCGTCAGCGTCCACGATGGAGCTGTGGCCACAGAAGGTAGTGTCCAGCTCGTGACCGATGCGGTTGGCCGCCACGACGGGAACGCCCAGCTCTCGGGCCCTGGCCTTCAGCGTCGCCTGCCAGAGGGTCAGGTTCGTGAAGGCGGCCGGTGCCGCTATCAGGGATGCCCCCGCAGCGCCCACCTCGTCGGCCATGTCGGGGAACTCCAGGTCGTAGCAGACCATGAGCCCCACACGCCCCAAGGGCCCTTCCGTGTCCACCGCCATGGCCTCGTCGCCTGGGGTGAACACGCTGTTCTCGGTGTCCCAAAGGTGTATCTTCCTGTACACTGCCCTGAGGCCGGACGGTCCCACCAGAAAAGAGGAATCGTAGACCTTCCCGTCGTCCCCTCTCTCGGCCAGGCCGAGTACCACGTGGAAGCCGTACCTTCGGGCCAGCTCGTGCGCGAGGGCGACCGTGGGACCGTCTCTGGGCTCAGCCATCCGGAGGAAGCGCTCGCCCATGTAGTAGCCCGTGGTCACCAGCTCGGGAAACACCACCAGGTCGGCGCCCTGAACTCCCGCCTGGGAGGCGTACTCAAGCACCCTGGAGATGTTCCACCTCATGTCACCGGGTCGCGGTTCGAACTGGGCCGCCGCCAGCTTGACGGTGCTACCGCGATCACTCATCTGGCTGATCATCCTCCCTGGGACCCTCCAGGTCGAGGCGGGGCAGGTCTGCATCCATCAGTGCCTCCTCCAGCGCCCTCTGGGCCGCCAGGTCCACGGCCCGGTTGAAGCCCTCGCTGTCAACGTGGACCAGCTCCCCCGCGAGGATGGTGGCCACCGCCCTCACACCGGTCAGGTCGTCCGCCTCTTCGGGGTCCGAGTCCAGCAGGGCCATGTCGGCCGCCTTGCCCACCTCGATGGTCCCCAACCACCTATCCGCATGGACCGCCCACGCGGAGCCCTCGGTGTAGGCCCGGAGCGCGACGATGGGGGGAAGCTGCTGGTCCTCCACGGGATGGTGGATCGCGCCCTGCAGGCCGTACAGGGGTCCGAAGGGCATGTTGTCGGAGCCGAAGGCCAGGGGTATGCCCCTGCTCCAGACGTCCCTGATGGCCTCCGTGGCCCTGCCCCGCTCGGGTCCCAGACGTTGTTCGTTCATCCCTCCGGGCATGGACCACTGGACGATGAAGTTGGGTTGCATCGACGCGACCACGCGCAGGTCCTTCATCCTGTCCAGCTGCTCGCCGGTGGCGTACTCCAGGTGCTCTATCCTGTGACGCAGGGGGTTGCCCTCCTCCGCTCCGGCCTCGAGGGCGTCCAGCGCCGCCTCCACCGCCCGGTCGCCGATGGCGTGGAGCGACAGCTGCAGGCCCGTCGCCTCGGCACCCTCCACTATCCTCACCAGCTCCTCCTGGTCGAACAGTAGCATCCCCGTGTTCCCCGGGTCGTCGGCGTAGGGCTGGGTGAGGGCCGCGGTACGGGCCCCGATGGAGCCGTCGAGGAACGCCTTCACGCCCGCCAGCCGCAGCTTCCTGTCCACGTCCACGGGGGGCACGTCGTCCGTGGTGAGGTGCTGGACGTCCCTGGCCTGGACCTTGCAGAACACCCGGACCCGGAGCATCCCCCGGTCGTCCAGCCGCTTGTAGGTCCGCAGCTTGTCCAGGTCCGTCATGTCGACGACTGAGGTCACGCCCTCCTCGTGGGCCCTCCTGGTGGCCAGTGCGATGGCCTGGCGTGCCTCCTCTTCGGTGACCCCGACGATCTCGTTGATGCGCAGCACCACGTCCTCCAGCAGGAGACCGGTCTCCCTGTCGACCATCTCCCACTCCTCGCCTATGAGCTCCAGCGCCAGGGTGTTGGCCACGGCTATGTGGCCGCAGATGCGCCTTGCCAGGACCGGGTGGCGGTCGGAGACCAGCCCGTCCAGGACCTCCCGCGTGGGGAGGGTCCTTTCCCCCGCCCACTGTGTCTCGTCGAAGTCCACCCCGTAGACCCACTCACCCTCAGGTGTGTCCTCGGCCCTCTCCCGGAGCGCCAGGATCATCTCCGCCTTCTCCCTCGCCTCGTTCAGGTCGACGCGCAGGGCCTTCAGGCCCATGGAGACGAAGTGGCAGTGGGAGTCGATGAAGCCCGGGACCAGCGTCAGCTCGCCGCAGTCGAAGCGGGAGTCGCCCTCCTTCGCCAGGTCCTCCAGCTCCTCCACCTCGCCCACCGCCTCGATGAGGCCGTCGCGGCAGAGGACGGCGGATGCCCTGGGCCTGTTCGGGTCGAGGGTTATGACGTTGGCGTGGAGCAGGAGGAGACCCCTGCCGGTGCGTGGGCCTGCCATCGGCGCCAGAACGCACGTGGCGCTATAATAAGGCTACTCCGGAGGAGGGTACCTCGGGGGCGGTGGCCTCCGCTCTACCTTCCGAGGCGGCGGAGGGGCCCCGTTCCGGGGCGGGGGCATGGGACGGGGAGGCAGGTCACGGGGCGGCGGCATGCCCTGGCGGGGCCCGACGCCCTCCCTGGGCGGGGGCCTGGGGGGAAGGTCCCTGGGGGGAAGGTCCCGGGGAGGCAGGTCACGGGGCGGGAGGTCTCCTGGCGGAGGACCCATAGGCGGGGGTGCGCCTCCCGGGGGAGGAGCCCGTGCAACGGCAGCGACCTCGAGCACCTGCTCTCGCTCCCCCCGTCCCGCCTTCCTGATCTGATGGGTGACCATCGACGAGGCCACCAGCAGCACGACCCCCATGACCACGAGGCTGATGCCGCCGATCTGGACCATGTTCAGGTTGGCCACCACGGGCTCCACGTTCTGGGTGAACCCGAGGGCGGCGAGGATGGCCCCGAAGACCAGGGCCAGCACCGCGGCCAGGATCACCAGCGCCTTCCTGCCTCCACCGTAGGCGGTGGAGGGGTCCCGCTGGATGCGTGCCTTGCTGGGGAACGCCACAGCGGCCGCCAGGACGACTATTATGGCGGGGACGAGGAAGGTCAGGAAGTTGCTGTCGATGGCCATCGTGCGCCTGAGACCGGTGATGATGGTTAAAACGATTTCGCCTCCGTTGGCCCTATCCAGAGGCCATACCAATGGCTAAAGGATTTAAAGGCGGAACCGTTTCCATGTGAGGAGTGGACCCTATGGCCGGTCGAGCCCCTGAATCAGATGGCCCACCCAGCTGGTGGGTCCCTGTGGTGACCATAATGCTGGTCGTATCCATAGTTATGGCGAGCCTCGCCATAACCATCCAGGTCGCCGACTTCGACGTCGACACCCGGGTGGGCATCGTCGACTTCAAGCTGGACACCGACTGGAAGGCGGGCTCCGTAACGTACACTGGCTCCGCCAGCGAGTTCGGCGTCGAGGTGGACGACACGCAGGTCCTGCTGGAGGGGACGGGTGACTTCCAGGAGGCCGTTGGCTTCCTAAAGGGGACGGCCAAGCGGGTGACCAACTCCATAACACCCTACACCACCGATTTCCTCGGCACCAGGGCGACCCTCAACGTGACCACCGTGACCGACACTATACCGTGGTGGGTGGTCGGCGTGTCGACGCCCTGCGAGGTGGAGGTGGAGCTCACCGAGATTATGAACGTGTCAAGCCTCACCGTGGACCGGGTGTGGCTGGAGTTCCGGAGGGAGGTGGACGGGGAGCTCCTCAAGAAGGAGGTGTGGTCCAAGAAGGTCAGCGATGACCTGGTGAACGTGGGCGACAGGCTCACGTACACCACCGACCTGGAGGTCAACGAGCACTGGGGCGAGTTCCAGGTCTTCGGTATGGTGGAGGTGACCATGGTCGACTCGAACGGCATCACCGCCTCCAAGGTGTACAGGTCCTACTCCACCGAGCCCAAGACCATCACAATATGGTCGATCCCCACCGTGGAAGGGGTGCAGATAGCGCTCCTGATCGTCGCCCTTCCGGTCTACGTCATGGGAATGATCCTCGCCGTGGCCGGCGCCGTCGCCATCGTGCTCAACAAGAGGGGCAGGCTGGTCCTGCCCATCGCCGCGGCCGTGCTGCTGCTCCTCGGCGCCATGTTCTTCATGACGGGCATCTCCCAGTTGGCCGACCTGGTGGGATACCCGGACGACCTGACCTTCCTGTCGGGCTTCTACATCATGCTGGCGGGTTTCATCCCTGCGCTGATCGCGGGCGCTCTGGTAGGCTACGAGAGGTTCAGGTACGGGAGCGAGGAGGACGGAGGGCAGGAGGGCCAGGACCTGGCGCGGCCTTCCGCCGAAAATGATATCATCGATGATGACACCATGATAGAGGAGGACGGAGGATGAAGAGCGCCGTAATTGCGATAATCACCGTGCTCCTCATGGCGAACGTGGTCATGTACCCCTACTGGACGGTGACCACCGACGACGACGACTGGGACCCGGACGACCCTGACAACGGCGAGACCATCGTCCCCATCGATGCGATATCGGTGACCGTTCCACCGGTCAGGTCCGGTGACATCCTCCTCTACGACTACGAGTTCCTGGCAGAGCTCTACGTCAAGAACAAGACCTCCGGGAACTGGTCGATCATCACCCTAGAGGCCAACGGTCAGCTGCTGGAGCAGCTGAACGGCCCCCTCAGCCAGAAGGACGGGTACATGGTGGCCCACCAGTCCTGGCAGCTCCACACCGAGCTATCGCTCACCGTTAAGATAACCATCGAGGAGTACAAGCCTGGGGAGGACACCGAGCCCCTGATCGTCAACGGTCGAATAACCGTGGACCGGGACCGCTTCGCCACATTGAACGGTGATGTGGCGATCCTGAACTCCGTAGATGGGCTGTTGGCCGTGGACGAGGTGAGCGGCCTCGACATCCCCATCAACAACTTCGAGTTCCAGGTCAGCAACAAGGGCTATCCCGACCCCCGCGATGAGGTCGACCGGTCCCTGGAGGAGCAGCTCTACGGGGACGGGGCCACCCTGACCGAGGGGGACAACGGTACCTACGGCGAGACCGACCCCATCTGGAACTACACCCAGTGGTACAACTGGTCCATCGACCGGTCCGAGAGGGTGAACGGGTACGACTGCGCCCGGCTCAACATTTCGCTGGACTTCTTCGGAGAGATCCGGCTGGACAAGCTCCTGTGGCTGTCCTCGAAAGTGCCGAGGCCCGTGAGGATCATGTACTACTCCTACACCCCCTGGGACGACCTGAACGAGACGGGTTACCTCCTCCTCAGCACGGCCCAGACGCTGAACAAGGACGGTTACACCAGGGGTTCTGCCAACATCCCCATCAACCGAGAGGCCCGCGAGACCTTTGTTGACCGGGCTCCTGCCGGTGACTACCGTGAACGGGACTACGCACCCCAGGACGGGTCGATATCCAGCTCCAGCTTCGACCTGGGCCTGAAGGAGGCCGTTGACCTGGCCATGAGCGAGAGCACCGGGCTCAACGAGTGGATCCGGACGCACCCCAGCCCCCTGGTGCAGGAGGCCGCCTACTCGGCCAACCAGACCGACACCAGGACAATGGAGTACACGTGGAACATCTCCTTCGCCGACGAGCCCGGACCTTGGGAGGACTGGGAGGAGTGGTACCCCACCAACGGCTACCAGATCAACGTGACGAGGCGCGTGACCAACCGCCTGGTGGGGGGCGACCTGGTGGAGACCTTCATAGCCCCCGAAGAGCGGGTCTGGTACGGGTACCTCCCCGTCGCCGAGGACGACATGCCGGACCAGCTGCTGACCCTGGCCTCCTCCGAGGACATCTGGGCCAGCGTTCAGCAGGTGGCGTCGGAGGCGTACAGCGGCATCGGCCAGGACGAGGTGGACTTCACCAACGCCTGGTACGCCTACTCCACCGGTGGACTGGACGTCTACGGGGGCTTCGGCATGGAACTGCTAGACACCCTGGCGGGCATATCCATCCCCAACGCCGATATCTCCTACGTCATGCAGCTGGGCAACGTGTGGGAGGGTGCCGCCACCACCGCGGTGGCGGTGGACGCCGAGTCCGGGAGGATGGTCTACATCACCCAGGTGGAGGGTCCCCAGTCGCTGTCGCTGATCTTCGGCGCGGGCGATTGAACACGACCACCCAAGGCCCGCCTGGCCATTCAGACCCTGTCCTAGTCCAGGCCCAGCCTGCTCCTTATCGCCGGGAGGTTCTGTTCCACCTGAGAGTCGACCGCCTCGAAGAGGGAGTTGCCGTGGGCATCGATGGCCACCGTCATGGGGCCGAAGTCGTCTCCCTCCAGCACCCACATCGCCTCGGGCATGCCCAGGTCGAGCCAGTGGACACCCCTCACCTCGGAGACGCCCCTGGCCGCCACCACGGCGGCCCCGCCGGTGATGGCCAGGTACACCGCGCCCACCTCCTTCATGGCGTCCACGGTTGGCCGGCTCATACCGCCCTTGCCGATGATGGCCCGGGCCGTGAAGGCCCTCAGGAACTGGGGCTCCAGGTTGTTCATCCGGGTGCTGGTGGTGGGGCCCGCCGCCACCATCTCCCACCTGCCGTCCCCCAGGTCGCGCATGATGGGGCCGCAGTGGAACACGGCGGCGCCCCTCAGGTCGAAGGGGACGGGCTCCCCTCTCTCGGCGTGGTCCAGGGCGTGGATGTGAGCCTCGTCCCTGGCGGTGACGAAGGTCCCGCTGATGTACACCGTGTCGCCCAGATCCAGGCCGCGGACCGTCGCCTCGTCCAGCGGCAGCGTCAGGTGGTGCTCGGCCATCTCAGGCACCTCCGTCGTGGGACGGGTACTCCACGCGACCGTCCTCGTAGATGCGGGCGGTGCACCTCCTGGCGGCCCAGCACTGGATGTTGATGGCCACGGGCAGCGAGGCGGTGTGGCAGTGGGCGTACTCGATGTTGAGGCCCAGGAGGGTGGTCCTCCCGCCCAGGCCCATGGGACCTATGCCCACCTGGTTGAGGGCCGTGAAGAGCTCCTCCTCCATCGCGGCGATGTCCGGGTCGACGTGACGCTGGCCAAGGGGTCTGAGGAGGGCCTCCTTCGCCATGTGGATGGATATGTCGGCGCTGCCACCTATGCCCATGCCGATGATGATGGGGGGGCAGGGCTTGCTACCCGCCCGTACGAGGGTGTCAAGGGCGAACTGCTTGATGCCCTTGATGCCCTGGGAGGGCGTAAGCATCGCCATGGTGCTCATGTTCTCGGAGCCTGCCCCCTTGGGCATGACCGTCAGCTCCAGGTAGGGCTCCTCCGAGGGCTCCATGTTGATGTACGGCATCCGGACCCCGTTGTTGTCCAGGTGGTTCTTCCGGGTCAACGGGTGGACGGTGTTGGGTCGGAGGGGGACCTCCTTGGTCGCACGCGCCACTCCCCGCCCGATGGCCCCGGTCAGGTCGCCGGTTGCGACTTTTCCCTGCCTCACGAAGAAGATCTGGACCCCTGTGTCCTGGCACATGGGCGTCACCCCGTCCTCGGCCATTCGAATGTTGGTAAGGATGGTATGGAGCTGGGTCTTGGGGACCTCGTCGGTCTCACTCTCGTAGGCGCGTTGGAGCGCGTCCTCCACATCCTCAGGCAGCTTGGTGACCGCCTTGCGGAGCATCTCGACTACCACGTCCTCAACGAGCGAATCGGATATCATGTGCCCACCACCGGCCCGCCCACCGGAAGGTGTCAGGCGGGGTCCCCCGAATCGCGGCGGGGCATGAAAAAGCTTCTGCATCATGCAAGTGAGAGCAGTATGGCGAGGGTGATGATGGTCGTGAGCCCGATGGAGATTATGTTCACGCCGTCCTTTCCCAGGTAGCCCCTGTTCTCCAGCGTTGCGCCCAGCAGGGAGTCTATCTGGCAAGATATGAATCCCATCCCGACGGCGAGGGGCAGTACCAGCACGAGCCATCCGAAGGTCTCGTCGTTCAGGTCGCCCCTAGCGGCGCCCGCGATTATGAAGACGGCGGTCCCGATGAGCACCGTGTAGGCGGAGGCGGCCAGGGCGAACCCCTGTCCCCTCACCGATATGCCGCCGTTGGTCCCGGGCGGGACCATGAGGGAGGGCCGGGTGATGAGCACTGGGTCCCGGGTCAGCACGCCCAGCTCCGAGGCGGCGGTGTCGGCAGCGGCGGAGGCGATGGCGGTCACGAACAGCACCGACAGCTGCCAGGGCTCCACCCCGGGGATGTCGAACACATGGAGGAGGGCCAGGAAGGTGGGGATGATGCCGTTGGCCAGCACGCTCCTCCAGCCCCGCTCGCCCTTCTTGCCCTCGGCGACGCCCGCCGCCTTCTTCGCCTGGTAACCGTAGATGGTGACGGCGAAGGAGGTGAGCAGGTAGAGCAGGAGGAGAAGGACGTACTCCCATCCCGCCGAGAAGCCGATGACGATGCCCATACCGGAGGCTACCGCCGTGCCCCGGAGGTCCAGGACGCCCCGGGCGTAGGCGGCCCCCGCAAGACCGAGACTGATGACAAGTGTCACCACTATGTCCATCAGGTCAGGTCCTTGCATGGGGCCCGGCAGTACGCAGCTTCTATATACGTTTTTCCTGGCACGTCCACTCAAAGGTCCAGGTAGTCCGCCATGTACACGCCCGCGAAGCCCAGCTGGAGGGCGAACAGGATTAGGTACATGTGCTTCCAGGCGGGGCTGTTCTCGAAATTGGGGTCCCGCTCGGTGGCGTGGGTCTGGAGGAGCCACATCACGTACGCGCCCCACACGACCATGATGAGAAGGTAGTTGGCGGGGACGATCAGGTAGCCGCGGAGCACACCCACGGGTATCAGTATGAAGGGGACGATGAAGAAGGGCCCGCTGATGAGGGCCGCCCGCTTGGAACCGTACTCCACTGGGAGCGTGCGCATACCGTACTTGCCGTCGCCCTCCACGTCGGTGAAGTCCTTGCTGGTGGTGGCGCCGACCAGGTAGATGAACAGGATGCTCCCGATGACCCAGGGGGTGGGGTGGGTGGGATCCCCGAAGATGGTCCATCCCGCCAGGAAGCCCAGGAGGCCCCGGGCGAAGGCGATGGTCACGTTGCTGACCCAGAGCCGCTTCTTGAGGCGCACGGGGGGCATGGAGTAGTAGATGGTGATGATGGAGATGAGGAGCACGATGGCGAAGAACTGGTAGCTGATGAGGATCGCCCGGAACAGCGCGAAGAAGTACAGGATGAAGGCCACGCTGCTGGCCTCGTCCCTGGTGATAAGGCCCCTGGGGATGGGGCGATAGGGCTTGTTGATGCGGTCTATGTGGGCGTCGTAGGCCGCGTTCATGCAGTTGCTAGCGGCGTTGAGTATCATCAGGGTGGCCACACCGTACACGAGGGTCGGCCAGCTGAACCCCTCGAAGTCCACGGCCACCAGGGCCAGGAACGAGGCCCCCAGGCCACCGAACAGGGGGGCCAGCAGGGTGAACGGCCGGATCAGCTCGATGTACGCGCCCACCTTGCGGGAGAGACCCACCCGCCAGCCCGGGTACCGTTCGCCCTCCTCACCCAGCGGGGCGATCTCCTTGTCGATGATGAAGGTGTCCAGGTCCATGCCCTCGGGTACCACCTCAACCTCGAGCGGTTTCTCCGGGACGACCTCGTGGACCTCCTCCACCCGGGGTTCCTCCTCCCCGTCCACCTCGTCAGGTGATGGGTCCTCTTGTTCGTTGTTCTTGAGGCCGTCACGGTCGAGCTGCGTCCTGCCTCCCGGGGTCTCGATGGTGATGGATATGTCATTGGGCCCATCACTATCTGGAGCTTGTTCGTCCTCGGGCATGGTCGGTCCCCGAAGGTGCTAGCCTATATAAGGCATTGTCGAAGAGGGGTCCTTCAGCGCCTCTCCAGGTCGTCCCCGCCCGCGTACAGGAGCTGGACCGTCGAGTAGAGGTCCTCCAGGCCCTCCCCGGAGGCGCTGGATACTGGGATCAGCTGGGAGGCGGCCCCGAACTCGCTCATGCCCTCCAGCAGGTCCGTGGAGAAGGTGGACGCCGCGGTGGGCTCGCCCTCCCACAGGTCCGACTGGAGACGCCACACATCCTCGTTCCAGGCCATCACGTTCGCCCTGACGACGTCCTCCATTAGGTCGCACTTGCTCAGCAGGTACAGCATGGGCACGTCGAAGCGGAACTTCACCGTGGCGCCCAGGAGCATCGACGTGACGTATCCGTTGGGCGTGGCCACGAGCATTGGGTCCATCAGGTAGGCCAGCACCGGCATGCGTCCTCCCATGTTCTCCATTATGCGTTTCGAGGAGCTGCGGAAGGCGAAGAGCTCCAGCTGTCCCGGCACGTCGTACAGGACGTAGTCCGCCTCAAGCTCGTTGACGGCATCTGCTATGTCCTGGCTTTGGATGGCCATCATGTCAGCGGCCACCACCTGGGCGCCGTTGGGGCCCAGGTTGAACTCCTCCATTATCTGGCCCAGCACGACCCACTCGCGCACGTCCACGTCGGCGTCGTAGGCCAGCACCTCGGCGCCCGGGTCCAGGTTCACGGTCACGGCGTGGAAGCCGTTCTCCTCCATCCATCGCTGGAAGGTGCCCACCATGGTGGACTTGCCCGCCCCGGCGGTCCCAGCGAAGAAAATCGCTACCATGTCATCGGTCAGTTACTCTCCCCCCGTTGGAGAACCTCTAGCTCCCGGCCTGTCTCAATATCTCCTTGACCTCGGACTTGAACTTCTCCGGTATTACGTCAGAGTTCTTTGCGACCTCGAATGAGACCTCGTCCCGCACCGACTCCTTCTCGTCGTCGGCCAGCAACTTGAGCAGGTCCTGGGTCTCCTTGGGCAACCGCTGGAAGTTCTCGGCGATGGCCGAGACCACGTCCTCGCGCACCAGGTTCTCCGGGTCGCGGGCCAGCTTGGCGAATATGGTCTGGATTATGTCCAGGGGTATGCGGTCGAAGTTCCTGTTGACCTCGAACGCCACCTCCTCGCGGACCCGGGGGTCCTTGTCGTCCGCCAGGTCCAGGAGCAGGTCCTGGATGTCCTTGGGCAGCTCGGTGTAGTGCTCGGCGATGGCGGAGACGGTGTCCTGCCTCACCACCGGGTCGGACACCTTGTAGAGCGTCCGTATCAGCTCCTCCCTCATGTTCTTGGGGAGCTTGGAGAAGTTGGCGGCCACGCCGATGGCCGCGCGACGGTCCTCGCTCTCCTCCTCCTCCACCTCCTCGCGGGCGGCGGCCCTGGCGGCCTGCCTCGCTGCGGCCCTGCCGCCCTGGGAAGAGACCTGGCGCGCCTCCCACGGGACGGGACCACCCCTGGGCCTGAGACCCTCGGCGGACTCGGGCTCGTCCGGCCTGTCGAAGGTCTCCACGGAGATCGTCTCCTCCCTGCTCGCCAGCTCGGTCCCGCACCGGATGCACCGGACGAATATGGAGCGGTTCATGTAATCGCAGTTGGGGCAGGGGACCTTTTCCGGGTCAGTTGAGGCGGTGGGCTCCAGCTCGATCCGCTTGGGCTCCTCCTTCAGGGTGGGCGGTTCCACGTCCACGGCCGCCTCGGCGGCGGCGCCCGTCACCACCTTCCTCATGGGCTTGACGGGCTTCTCGGCCTCCACCTCCACTTGCTCAGGGGGTAAAGCTACCCGCTGGGGCTTGACCGGCTTCTCCTTAGGTTCCGCCTTCACCGGTGGGTTTGTGGCCTCGGACCTCTCCCGGAGCAGCGCGGCCTCGACTCGGGCCGTCTGGAGCTGCCTCTGGAAGTGCTTCTCGGCCTGGTACTGGTTGTAGATGATCAGGACGCCGATGAGGATGAGACCGATGCTTGCAACAAGGATGAGACCGGACCCGGCGGTCAGCCCCTCGGCTGAGACGAGGAAAC
>JABAHP010000481.1_pt2 | contig 57213 bp, 56 predicted proteins | sample 7062081 | NCBI WGS metagenome assembly JABAHP01 (sample SAMN14534357, study PRJNA622989) | marine sediment metagenome | biome: marine biome [ENVO:00000428]; feature: marine pelagic biome [ENVO:01000023]; material: deep marine sediment [ENVO:00002113] | place: India: Gulf of Kutch | collected...
TTTAAAGCCGCGGCCAGGCTAAAGCCGCGCGGTGCCATGAACCGGGCCATGACCGCAATTGCCACGCCAATGCTTGATCGATTCAGCACTGACCTGACAATGATGGCAACTTATGGTTATTTAAGTCCGTGCATTAACCGGGCGTCAGAAATTAATCAGCTGCTCAGAATTATTGAAGGTGGTCAGCAAAGCGCCATTCTGGTGGGTGAATCAGGGGTGGGCAAACAGGCAATAATTGAAGGCTTGGCTCAGCGCATGGTGCAGGAAGAGGTGCCAGAGATTTTACAAGATAAAAGATTGGTTAGTTTAAGTACGGCTCAGCTGGTGTCCGGCGCAACCGCCAGTGAAGCTGAAGAACGATTATTGCAGGTCTTAACCGAAGTCGGTGTTTCAAAAAACATTATTTTGGTTGTGCCTAATATTGATAAAATGGTTGGCATTACGGCCGGCACTGAAGAAAGCATTGATCTTTCCGAAGTTTTTGCCAATGAACTTGGCCGGGGTTATTTTATTTCTATTGCTACGGCAAGGCCGGTTGATTATACCCGGGCAGTTGAAAACCGGACTTTGGGCCATCGCATGCAAAAGGTTGATGTTCCAGAGATGGATGAAGAAACCGCGATTCGGGTACTTGAGGCAAAAGCCGGGCCAATTGAATTTCAAAACAAAGTTTTCTTTACTTACGATGCAATTGATAAAGCAGTGCGTTTGACGAATAAGTTAATTCCAGAAAGATTTTTGCCTGACAAAGCAATTGAGATTGCTAAAGAAGCTGCTTTAGAAACAAGGAATACAAAAGGTGAAAAGGCATTAGTAACTGGTGAGGACATGGCCAAGATTATTACGGAAAAGACCAGTGTACCGGTCACGGCCGTGACTGAGGATGAAAGTGAAAAACTGCTCAAATTAGAGGATGAGATACATAAGAGGGTAATTGGGCAGGATGAGGCAGTAAAAGCGGTCTCAGCCGCCCTGAGGCGTGCCAGAGCCGAGCTCAGGGAGCAAAAGAGGCCAATTGCCAACTTTTTGTTCTTGGGGCCGACTGGCGTGGGTAAGACTGAGCTTTCCAAGACCGTGGCAGAAGTCTATTTTGGCAGTGAAGAAAATATGGTGCGCATGGATATGTCTGAATATCAGGACAAAGCCAGTATTTATCGTCTGATTGGCGCGCCCGGTGACAAACAAGGCGGTATCCTTACTGAGATGGTGCGTAAAAAACCCTTTACCATTGTTCTACTTGATGAGATTGAAAAAGCCCATCCTGACATTTTGAATGTGTTTTTACAAGTTATGGATGATGGCCGCTTGACAGACAACACCGGCCGGACAGTTGATTTTACAAACGCAATTATTATTGCCACCTCAAACGCTGGCACTGACTTTGTTCAGGATGAGATAAAGAAAGGGACACCGCTTGCTGATATTCAAACTACATTGGTTCAGGAAAAATTAAAACCATTTTTCAGGCCAGAGTTTTTAAATCGTTTTGACGGCGTGATTGTGTTCAAGCCATTGACGCAGGATGAGGTTTTGCAGATTGCCTGGCTTCAGCTTTCCAAGCTTCAAGCCACTATGGAAGAAAAGGGCATTCATCTTAAGATTACGGATGAAGCGGCAGAAGAGTTGGCCAAAGAAGGTTTTGATCCATTATTTGGCGCCCGGCCTTTAAAACGAGTAATTACTGAAAAAGTAAATGACGCTTTGGCAAATTTTATGCTCAAGGGCAAGATCGGCCGACGAGATGTGGTGTATCTCGAACCCGGTGGTAAGATACGGGTTGAAAAAGCAGAGGAATTATAAAGATCTCCCAAAAGGGAGATCTTTTGACATATTAATATTATGTGATAAGCTGAAACTGGAGCCATTTTCAATAAAAGGAGGAAAGTGCAATGAAGAAAGTTTGGAACGCATTCAAGACCATGCTTTGGCTCTTGTTCATATCGTTTTTCTTTCTGGTGTCCTTTTTCGGCATCATGGCCGGAATCACCATCGGTCTGAAGGAGTTCTTCTTTTTTCCTGAGGCCAGCGTGTACATCACGACCATGCTGTTCGGCCTGATCTGGTTATCGCAGGTTCTCAAGTTCCTTGACCAGGGGAATACGTTCAAGGATCTTTGGAAGGAGATTGTCCATCCTACGCCCAAGGATGTTGATAAGATGATTCATATTGATTACGTCGACTACGGGCTCTAGGAGAATCTAGCCATGAAGTTCAAACAAGAAGTCACCTGGCTTACGGTGGTGAAGATTCTGGCCCTTTTCCTGATTGCCTCGTTCTTTGTCACTCTGACGCTGATCGGGTCGATCGAGCAGGGGCAAAGCATAATTGCGTGCTGGTTTGCGGCCGTTGCTTACCTTACGGTTTGCTTGGCTGCCATTGCCGCGCGGTTGGGAGATTTTGACAATGATCTCTATACGGGCGATTCATGGTACAATCGTCCGAGCGCTTCAAGGAGCCAGCTCTTTTTTGACCCTGACCCATAGCACTCAACCCTGCCTGGCAGGGTTTTTTTATTTATGGTAAATTATTACTATGTATTATATATTTGCTTTTATTGTTTCTTTGCTTTTGACGGCTATTTTAACGCCTCTTATTAAGAGGCTTGCTTTAAAATATAAGATTATTGACGAGCCAGGTAAAGAAGAGCGCAAAATCCATAAAAAGCCAACCCCGCTTTTGGGCGGTGTGGCAATATTTATTGTCGTGGTGCTGGTGATTGCCGTGCTCTGGTTTAGTACTGATTTAATATCTTCAGGTGCGATAAAATCAAAGCACCTTATTGGCGTATTGGCTGGTTTATTGTTTCTACTGATTGGCGGCGTCCTTGATGATAGATATGTTCTTAAACCCTGGCAGCAGTTTATTTGGCCGGTTCTATCTGCTTTAAGTTTGATTGCGGCCGGCATTGGCATTGATCAGATTACAAATCCTTTTGGCGATACGATTGCCTTGAATCAATGGGAATGGATTTTGTTTTGGTGGAATGGCCTGGCTTACAAGCTAACCCTACCGTCGGATCTCTTTACATTAGTCTGGATTCTCGGCATGATCTATACAACTAAGTTCTTGGACGGGTTAGATGGGCTGGCCGTTGGCATAACCGGTATTGGCGCGTTTATGATATTTTTTCTGGCTTTGTATACTAAGTTTTTTCAGCCGGACGTAGCCACGCTGGCAGTTGTGGTGGCTGGAGTGATGGCCGGTTTCTTGATATTTAATTTTCATCCTGCCAAGATATTCTTGGGTGAGTCTGGCAGTACAATCTGCGGATTCTTATTAGGCACCTTGGCAATAATTTCAGGCGGCAAGATCGCTACAGCTTTGCTGGTCATGGGTATTCCGGTTCTTGATGTGCTTTGGGTGATACTGCGCCGCATCTTTATTGAAAAGAAGTCGCCATTTAAAGGCGACCGCAAGCATCTTCATTTCCGCATGCTGGACTTGGGTTTAAACCAGCGTCAGGCAGTATTATTCTTGTATTTGATTGCTGCACTCTTTGGTACAGCAACTCTGTTTTTGCAGAGTAAGTATAAGATATTGACTTTAGGTATTTTGGGTGTCGTAATGGTGATAATGGCGATTATCTTGGTCAAGTCATATAAAGAAGAATCTACTTCTTGACGGTTTTAGGTCAATGTGGTAGTATATTCTCATCTTAGAGCCCCTAAAAATTTATAAATATGATTGCAGTAATCAAAACTGGTGGAAAACAATACAAGGTAAAGAATGGCGATAAAATCAAAGTAGAAAAAATGGACGAAAAAGAAGGCAAAACTATTAAATTAAAAGACATACTCTTAATTGCCGATGACAAAGGTAAGGAAGTCAAGGTGGGTACGCCAACTGTCAAAGGTGCGACAGTGGAAGTAAAAGTTCTTGAACACGGCAAAGCTAAAAAGGTAAGAGTTATCAAATATAAACCAAAGGTAAGATACAGGAAAGAATACGGACATCGTCAACCCTTTACTAAGTTAGAGATATTATCCATCAAAATATAAGTGCGGGTTTTGCGCCTGAGGCGCATCTGCCTCTGGCACGACCATACCCGCACACAGGCATCCCCATAATCGGGGATGTTTTTAATTATAAGCAGCGGTTTCCATACCACGGCTACCTTAAATAAAATGTAAATATAAAAAAAAGCCCTTGCGGGCTAGGCTTCAGAAAGTGTTCTGAAGAGGAACTGTACTACAAAGATGATGATGGCGGCGATCAGGCCTGCCTGTAAGCCGTAGTACAGAAAGTTGGGGTCTCCCTGTGGCGAATTGGTGATGATGTAACGGGTGATCATCGCCGGGGTTGCCACAAAGCTGACGACTGCGAATATGATTAGGCCGCCAACTATTGATAGGATAATGAACTTACCGACTTCAATTATTACGCCCTTCACGTCCGGCCTCCTTCTACTTAAATTTCCCTTCGTCCCTTGATTGCGTCGGTTAAGGTTATTTCATCGGCGTATTCAAGTTCTGAGCCAACCGGCAAACCGCGGGCCAAGCGAGTTAGCTTGATTGGGTATTTTTGCAGAATTTTGGAAATATGTAAAGTGGTGGTTTCGCCCTGGATGTCCGGGTTAAAAGCAAGAATAATTTCTTTAATCTCCGAATTATCTTTTAAACGTTTATCAAGTTTTTTAAAATTAAGCTCTTCCGGTGTGATTCCTTCGATGGGGTTGATTAATCCGCCCAAAACAAAGTAGAGGCCGTTGTATTCACCAGTGTTTTCAATGGACTGGACATCGCGCGGCTCGGCAACTATGCAGAGTAGGGAAGAGTCGCGTTTTTTGTCAGAGCAGATTTCGCACGGTTCGCGCAAAGTGTAGGTCTGGCACTCCGGGCATATCTTAATCTTATCGTGGAGTTCTTGCAAGGCGCGGCTAAATTGCTCTAGTTCGTGCTTGGGCCGGTTAAGGAGATGGTAAACAAACCGAAGGGATGTCTTCGGGCCAATGCCGGGTAAGCGGTTAAACCAGGCAATCAGATTGTGCATTGGTTCTGGTAAATTGTTCATACAAATTAAAACAGTATCTGGACACAATATAATTTTACCAGATACTGAAAATTTTTACATTCCTGGAAGGTCCATGCCTCCGGGCACGCCGTATTCTTTAAGTTTCTCAGCCATTAAATTATGAACTTTTTCCACAGCGTCATTAAATGCTTCGGCTAAAGCCATTTGCAGGCTCTCGCGTTGGCTGACGAGCTCCGGATCAATATTCACTTCAAGGACCTTTTGATTGCCATCCATAAGAACTTTTACTTTTCCCATGGCGGCCAGGCCTTCAACCTCTTCATTGGCAAGTATTTCCTTGAGCTGACCGGCCTGTGATTTGAGGTCTTTAAGAAATTTCAATTTTTCAAACATATTTAAAATGGTATTTCTGGTTTTTGTGGTTGTTCTGTTGCTGGGGCAGCTGGCTCAGCCGCTGGTTCAACAACCTGTGAATCGGTTCTTTCCTGAATCCGGGTCGGCGGTGGTTCAGAACCACGGTCAAGCACTTTGAAGCTGGCGCGTTGTTCATCAAAAAATGCTTTGACCGTACCGGTCGGGCCGTTGCGGTGCTTGGCCACAATCAGCTCGGCAATATGGCGCTCTTCCGGGGCAATATCTTCAAGTTTATAACCTCGATCAGCGCTTTTTCTGTAAATAAACATAACAACGTCGGCGTCTTGCTCAATTGAACCGGATTCGCGTAAGTGAGCAAGTTTTGGAATGGCCGGTTTGGTCATTTCAACCGCACGTGAAAGCTGTGACAGGGCAATAACCGGGATATTCAGTTCACGGGCAATTGCTTTTAAGGCACGGGTAATTTCTGCAACTTCCTGTACACGGTTATCACTTCTGGTTCTTGATTCCATGAGTTGGAGGTAGTCAACAATAATTAGTCCTAGGTCATGTTCAATCTGCAGACGGCGGGCCTTGGTGCGTATTTCCATAATATTGGCCGTGGCTGAATCGTCAATAAAAATCGGTGCTTCGGATAAGATACCAAGAGCATGGCCTATCTTTGGAAAGTCATCTTCGCCTTCGCGGTCAGAAAGCCGGCCGGTTCTCATTTTCCAGAGATCAACCCCGGCTTCTGAACAGATTAATCTATCAACTAATTGCTCTTTTGACATTTCCAAACTAAAGATGCCGGTTGGGATTTTTTGTTTGGTAGCTACATGGCGTGCAATATCTAAAGCTAAACTGGTCTTTCCCACACTTGGCCGGGCAGCAATCACTACTAAGTCGGATTTTTGCAGGCCGGCCAGGAGATTATCAAGCTGCTGAAAGCCGGTTGGAATGCCGCGGAGCTTGCCTTTTTCCCGGTGCAGTTCATCAATGCGTTCAAATGCGTCTGACAGGACTTCCTTGATTGGTACAAAGGCTTGTTTAAGAAATTTTTGGGAAACGCCAAATAGTTTTTGTTCGGCCTTGTCTAAAAGTTTTTCAATGTCTTCTGATTCATCAAAGCCAATTGATGCAATCTCTGAAGCCGCGTTAATCAAACGGCGCAAGGTGGCTTTCTTTTGAATAATTTGTGCGTAATGCATCACGTGCCCGGCGGTGGGCACGGTGTTTGAGAGTTCCATTAAATAACTACGGCCGCCAATTGCTTCGAGGTGGCCTTTCTCTTCCAAGCGGTTGCCCAGACTCAGAATATCGATTGGTTCGCGCTTTGAATAAAGATCAACCATGGTTTGAAAAATCTTACCATGAGCATCTTTGTAAAAATCATCTGCTCGCACCAGATCGGCAATACGAATCATAGCATCCTTATCAAGCATAAGGGCGCCTAAAAGCGACATTTCTGCCTCCAGATTTTGCGGAGGAACTTTGTTTAAAATATTGTCTTCACCCATAGAGCATTCTAGTTCTTTTATCTTAGTATAATGATTCAGATTTTGCAAGGCTAAAATATTGGCTAATTTTACACATTTTATCAACTGGGTAACCACTCTTCAGAACTTGGCTAATTAATGGTATAATATGGCCATGAAACGCAAAAAACAGGCAATAATCAAGGCTTTTGCCACAATGATCGGCATGATAATAGGAGTGGGCATGTTTGGTGTGCCGTACGCGCTTTCAAAGTCCGGTTTTTTAGTCGGGCTTTTGTATTTAATTGGGCTCGGGTTAATAATGCTGATTTTGCACCATTTTTATACTGACGTGGTTTTAAATACCAAAGAAAAGCACCGTTATATTGGTTATGCCAAGCAATACTTGGGTAAATGGGGCAGGCGAGTGGCTTATGTTTCTTCTTTGTTCGGAATTACCGGCGGATTGATTGCATACTTCATTGTTGGTGGAGAATTTTTATATGCTTTGCTTGGTCCGGTGTTTGGTGGTGAAGTTTTTAATTATCAAGTAATATTTTTTGTTTTTCTTGCGTTCGCTGTATTAGTCGGCTTGCGTCTTATTTCAACAATAGAAATAGGCATGACAATATTTTTGCTATTAGTGATGGCAATAATATTTAGTTATGGCATTCCAAAAGTTAATCTTTTAAATCTTACAACATTTAACCATGCTCATATTTTTTTGCCGTATGGTGTAATTTTGTTTGCGATCGGTGGTATGAATGCTATTCCGGAAATCAGGGATGTGCTTAGGGGCTATGGCCGTGATATGAGAATGGTGGTTACATGGAGTTCAATAGTTCCCTTGGCGTTGATAATAATTTTTGCTTTTGTGGTGGTTGGCGTGACTGGTGCGAATACATCCGAAGAGGCAATTCTTGGTTTAGCTGGTGTTTGGGGTGATTGGATGATTTATATTGGTGCTTTATTTGGATTTTTGGCAATCAGTACTAGTGCCTTAGTGTTGATGACTAACCTTAAAGAGTCACTGATGTATGACCTAAAGATTGACGAATACTTTTCGTGGTTCGTTGTTGCCTTAGTACCGTTTTTAATATTCTTGGCCGGTGCCCAGGATTTTATTGGCGTGATTGGGTTTACCGGCGCAATCTTTGGCGGCACCAACGGAATCTTGATGTCACTTATGTATTTAAAGCTTCGTAAAAAGAAAAAACCACTTCATCCGATTTTGAAGTGGCCGCGCTTTGTTCCGTATTTAGTAATGCTGGTGTTTGGTCTCGGAATTGTTTACGAAGTAATCTATCAATTACTTACTTAGTTTAACTACGTTTTCCAAAAGCATGGCAATGGTCATTGGGCCGACACCGCCAGGCACGGGTGTAATAAACCCGTTTTTTTGTTTGGTTGATTCAAAGTCTATGTCACCGACGACATGTTCATTAATTTGATTGGTCCCGCAGTCAATCGCCACGGTATTGTCTTTAAACCAGTCACCGAGAATAAATTGCGGTTTGCCAATGGCCGATACAACAATGTCGGCTTTTTTAATTTTAGAATCGATTTTATCAAAAGGCGTGAGCAAGGTTTCGCATTTGACACCCCTGGCTTCTAAAAGAGAGCTGAGTGGTTTGGAAAAGGTATCAGTGTTGGCAATTATTAAACAATTTTTATTTTTGAATTTAATGTCGGTTGATTCAATCAAGGTAATTACACCGGAATGAATCGGAGAAATTATGTGTGGTTTGCCGTCGAGCAATGCTTTTATATTTTCAGGATGAAATCCGTCAATATCTTTTTGGGGGTCAATGGTCTGGATTACCTTGTCACGGTCAAATTGATAGGGCAAAGGAAGTTGGACCAAAATACCGTGAATGTCATCACGTTCATTCAAGGTTTTAATGCGTTCAATAATTTTTTCCTGGGGTTCGGTATAAAAATATAAATATTTTTCAAAATGAATACCGGCTTCAACACATGCCTTTTCTTTTTTGCTCACATAAAGATGACTGGCTGGATCGGCACCGACCAAAATAACGGCCAGGCCTGGCCGGATATCCATGGTCTGGATGTCTGTTTTTACTTTTTCACGAATTTGCTTAGCCAATGCTTTGCCGTCGATGATCTGCATAAATTAGTATTTAATTTTACACATTTTAAGAAAATTTTTCATAATGATTTCGCCGGTCGGGCCCGATACTTCGGGATGGGACTGGAATCCGTATATTTTCCTTTTTTCGTGTTTCATTACTTCAATCGGGCAGACCTCGGAATGAGCAAGTATTTTAAAGTCTTTTGGCCGGCGGTAGAGATGGTTGGCATGTTTTTCCCGCAAGTATACTTTTTTACTAAGACCTTTGAATATCGGGTCGCGCGGCTTATCAATAATCACCTCCTGTATTTTATTTTGTTTGTGGGGGAGCTTTTTAATCATGCCGCCGAAAGCCACGCCGATAACTTCATGGCCCATGCAAAAGCCGATAATCGGGACTTTAAAATTTATCAAGGCAACAAAATCATTGGTAATGCTTTTGCTGTATAGTCCGAGGGAACCGCCAGATAAAATTACACCGGATGCCTTTTTAAACTTTTTTAGGTCAATCCGCTGCCCGGCTTTTACTATTTTAAAATCAATCTTTTTCTTTTTTAAAGATTTTTCAAATTTTTTAATAAATTTACTTTTATTGTCGATGATTAGCAGCATATTATTGACAGGCAGGCTGTTTAATGATAAGGATAAATAAGGGCAGATCATTTAAACACGGAGGTGTTTCATGTTAAAGGCTACTCTCTGCTCTATATTTATTGGAGCAACGGTCGGTGTGGTTATCAAGTTTGTGTCGTCGTTCGTCCTTGAATGGGCGATTTCTAAATTTCCTCAGGAACAGGTGATTGACTGGACAAGCTATGCGATAGCGATTATCATCAGCATATCAGTGGCTGGAAAGGCCTATGACGTCTTTACCTCCAAAGAGGAGGAAAATGACGACGATGACGAGGAAGAAGATTAGCCACTCAGCCGTAAATAGGAAATCTTGAAGTCAATTCTTTGACTTCTTTTTTTATTTTTTCAAGTTCTGAATCATTATCATGATTGGCAAGCGCTTGATCAATCCATTTGGCGATTTGTTTCATTTCTTCTTCTTTCATGCCGCGGGTGGTGATGGCCGGGGTGCCGATACGGATGCCGGAAGGGTCCATGGGTGAGCGGGTGTCATCCGGGATCATGTTTTTATTTACAGTAATGCCGGCTTTGTCCAAAGCTTCTTCAGCCTCCTTTCCTGATATGCCTTTTGGTGTGACATCGAGTAACAAGAGATGATTGTCAGTTTGTTCAAAGCAGATTTTAATGTCTGTATTTTTAATTTCCTCCTCGAGAACTTTGGCGTTTTTCATTATTTGCTTAATATACTCCTTGAATTCAGGTTGAAGTGCCTCGCCAAATGCTACCGCTTTTGCCGCAATATTGTTTTCATGAGGGCCGCCCTGAAGGCCAGGGAACACAGCTTTATCAATTTTCTTAGCAACGTCACTGTCCTTACACATGATCATGCCGCCGCGTGGACCCCGCAAAGTCTTGTGTGTTGTGGTTGTCACGACATCGAATAGGGGAACCGGGTTATTCATTTCACCAGCCGCAATTAACCCGGCAATGTGAGCTATGTCAGCCATTGTATAGGCTTCAATCTCTTTAGCAATTTCGTATATCTTTTGAAAATCAATTTCACGTGAATATGCGCTGTAACCAACCAGAATCATTTTTGGTTTGAATTCCATGGCCATGTCATGAATGTTTTCATAGTCAAGCAAGCCATTGCCAGAGGTGCGGTATCTTTTAAAATTAAATATTTTTGACATGAAGGTGACTGGATGGCCGTGAGTGAGATGGCCGCCATGTGACAGATCCATGCCTAGGATTGTGTCACCAGGTTCAAGCAAGCCAAAATAAACTGCCATATTGGCTGGCGCTCCAGAATGGGGCTGGACATTAACATAGTTGGCACCAAATAATTCTATTGCCCGATCAATTGCAAGCTGTTCAATCTGATCAATGTTTTCACACCCGCCGTAATATCTTTTGCCGGGATATCCTTCAGCATATTTATTGGTGGCGATGGAGCCAAGGGCTTCAAGAACAGCAGGGGAAACATAGTTTTCCGAAGGAATCATTTCCAAACCTTCTTGCTGTCGAACAAGTTCTTGATTTAGAAATTTTAATAGTTCAGGGTCGCTTTTTTTAAGATTTTGCATATAATGGTGGTAATACCTTAACAACAACGATAAGCCATATCAAAAAGTTCACTAGGGCAATGGTCGAACCAACATGATCGTCGCGTAAATAATATCTAATGGTCATAAATATTTGTGCCACTAGCGGGGCCACAAAAATAATTGTATATACTATATTCTTGAATATTCTCATAGAGGCTGAATATATAAATAATTACGAATAAATAAAAATCAGCTATTTAATAAGTGTACACAAAAATGCGCATTAATTAAATAGCTGATTATTGGTTTTCAAGCGAGATGTGAATCATGGTTAAATCTTAGCAAATATATGAATATTTTGCAAAAGAAAAACCGGCTGGTCAGAATCAGTGAACCGAGGGGGGTTACCAATTATTAACTAGCCGATTTATTGGTAAAGCCGACCGAAGTCGGTACTCTCAAGAATACAACTATATAAAAGTGCTGTCAACCCCTAAAATTAGCTAAAATTTGTATAAAATGTTGACTTACTGTGGAAAAAGTGTTAATTTTAAAGACCTGAAGAACTTTTTAAACACAAAAATTGGCTAAATATAGAGGAGGAAACCATGTGTGGCGTAGCCGGCATTTGTCTACACCCCCAAGGAAAAGAGATCATTCTTCGTATGGCAAACGCACTTCGTCACCGTGGACAGTCGGCGACCGGAGTTGCGTGCTATAACGTCAAGGGAGGCGTTATCAGAATTGAGAAGGGTCGGGGCGGTGTTGATACTGCCTTTGACGGCACTGACAAGCTGGATGAGATGGATGGTGAGTTCTGGATGGCGCATACCCGTTATCCGACCGCCGGTGCCAATACCAAGGCTAACCAGCAGCCGCAATGGTCCGGTTTTGGTTCGGGCCGTTTCGTGGTGGCAGCCAACGGCGACTTCAACCAGCAGGCCCAGCGTGAATTTTTGGCGAGTCAGGACATCACCATGGATACTGATAATGACGCCGAAGTGCTAGCGGCGACTCTGGGTTACCACGTGGTCAACCGGGGTCACAATATGGTCGAAGCGATTCAGCACACCATGGAGCATGTGCCGGGTGCGTTTTCGACCATGGCCATGTTCGGCAACAAGCGGTATCCGTACTTCTACGCCTTCCGCGACCCGAACGGCATCCGGCCATTGATCTACGCCAAGATCACAGACTTCCGGGGCCGCTACCATCTGTTCGCGTCTGAAACCTGTGCCATCTACGCGGCCTACGCGTTCATGCGCAGCCAGCCCAATTCTAACGGACTGGAGATCGAAACCATGCGCTGGGTTGAACCGGGAGAGATCATTGAAGTGGCGGGTGACGGCAGTGTGAAGAGCTTCTTCTATCACAAGGAGCGGTTCAACCGACTTTGTCTGATGGAGATGTTTTATTTCTCACGGCCGGACAGTCTGTACGATCTCAAGAGCCGCATCAGCTTTGATACCCTGCGCAACCGGCTGGGCGCGGCCGCGTACAAGCAGTTCAATATCGATGCTGATCTGGTCGGGCCGGTGCCCCGGAGCGGCAAGCCTTTTTCCATGGGCTATGCCAATGCCAGCGGCATTCACTACCGCGAGTTCATCATCCGCAACCCCGAACTCCATCAGCACGTGCGCAACTTCATTGAACCTGACCGCGAAGCCACGATTACGGAGAAGTACAGAATTATCAATGACATTGTGCGCGGAAAGCGCGTTCTGGTTGGCGATGATTCAGTAATCGAAGGCAAGACGAGCCGCATCCTGGTTCAGGTCTTCAGAAAAATCGGGGTGAAAGAAGTTCAGTTCCTTTCCAGCGCACCGCCGTGCCAACATCCGTGTTTTCTCGGCATGCACTACAAAGACCCGCTCAAGCTGGTGGCCTACCGGAACACTTTGGATGAGATCAGCGACTCAATCGGCTGCCCAGTTAACTACCTTGATCTGAAACGAACGTATCAGACCGAGGGGTTTACCAAGGGTGAGCACTGCGACGGCTGCTTCACTGGCAACTACCCTGTCTAGGAGGATCTAAAAAGCGCAGGTATGGAAACCTGCGCTATTTTTTTTGAACACCTTATTTAATCATGTACGAATCTTTGAGTTTGTAGCCAAGTTTTTTGTAATATTCTCTTACACCAATGCCGGATATCACGGCAATGTGTTTATATTTTTCTTTTTTCACAATTTGCTCAGCCTGCTTCATAAGTTTTTTTCCAAGTCCTTTGTGCTGAGACGCGAGTTTTGATTTTTTGGCCAGGCCAACCAAGTGCCCATAAGTGTGAAGTTCGCGAATTAAGGCACAGTCTTTTAGTTCGGGAAGTGTTTTTAAGATTGCTTGATTAGTAGGTGAGGGAATGCGGAGACGTAGAAAAGCAAAGACGACGCGGCGTCTTGGGTCTTCAAAGCTTAAAAAGTATTCAGTGCCACCAGATGCTGAATATTTTTTAATAAATAATTTTGGCTTGATTTTGGAAGCATCAATATCAGGATTATGTCCAATTTCGCGGCAGCGTAAACATTTACATTTTAAATTATGCTTTCTCATTTCTTTTTGTACGGCCTCACGTAGGTTGGAGATATGAGTGCCGGCAGCCACGTCCGGGGTAGGGAAGTCGCGAATCAATCGTGAGATGCGGACGTATCGGGGAATTATACTTTTGATCTTGGCAAAGGTTTTAATCATGGTTTTTTCCGACCAAGGTTTGTATCTGCCTGTTTTCCACCATTGATATATTTCTGAGTTTGGTAAAATTACGCAAGGATATATTTTTATCATGTCCGGTCGATACCGGTCATCTTCAAATAATTGTTTGAACATCTTAATGTCTTTGCCAGGAGTTGAGCCGGGCAGGGCCGGCATCATATGGTAGTCAACTTTAAAGCCCGCGTCTTTTAAAAGATGAGTGGCATAAATTACCCAGTCAGTGAAATGGCCGCGTTTAACCAAGTCCAGTATTTTATTATCAAGCGATTGTGCGCCAAGCTCGACTCGCGTACAGCCGAGTTCACGGAGTTGTTGGATTTCTTTTGGCGTAATCCAGTCTGGCCGGGTTTCCAAAGTTAGGCCAATAATGCGGTTTTTGGCGCGTTCATTTATTTTTTGCGCCTGCGCAAGATTTTTATTGGATTTACGTTTCGCATCAAAGCTGTTAGCCGCGTCAAAACATCTTTTTATAAACCATTTTTGATATTGCCATTCATAAGCCGACCAGGTGCCGCCCTTAACAATCAGTTCAATCTTGTCAGTCGGATGGCCATTGTCGCGCATTGCCTGAAGACGGCGGGTCACTTGCGCAAATGGGTCAAAGCGCAACAGGAGGGCGCGCATGGCGGCGGGTTCATTTGAAATATAACTCTTGGGCATGGTCAGCTCTGTTGGGCAGTATACGCATTGCCCTGGGCAGGGAGCCGGTTTGGTTAAAACCGTGATTGGCGCGATGCCGGAAAGGGTGCGGATGGCCCGGCGTGTCAAAAGTAGTTCAAGATCTGCCGATGGTTTAATCTTTTTGCTTTTGACTAATTTGTGGTAAGCTTTATTTAAGGATGAGGTTGGCGGCGGCGGCAATTTAAAACCTCCCGCAATTGTGCGTTTTAGTTTATCAAGGCCGTCTTTGGTAAGTTTCTTTTTCTGGATTGCCTCAAGGATAATTTTTTCATTAACATCAAGCTTCATATGAAAGCTGAAAGTGCAAAACAATTTATTGAGAAGACCAGATCCGGCTATAACGCAATTGCCGAGTCGTTTTCACGTACCCGGGCAACGCTCTGGCCGGCACTTTACTTGTTTAAGGATTATATCAAGGAAGCCAATAAAGTTCTAGACATTGGTTGTGGCAATGGTCGCTTAATCAATTTATTTAATGATAAAGAAATAGATTATTTGGGTATTGATTACAGTGAGCCATTGGTTGAGATTGCAAAAGAAAATTTTCCGGATAGAAGATTTGAAGTCGGTGATCTCTTGAATCTTAAACAAAGCAGTGATGAGTTTGATGTCGTGCTTTTAATTGCCGTGCTTCACCATATACCGTCAGATAAATTAAGGAGAAAAGCATTGAAACAGATTTATAGAGTTCTGCGGCCGGGCGGATATTTACTCATGACCAATTGGAATCTTTGGCAGATGCGGTTTTGGCGTTATCATTTAAAATTTTATCAGGAACGTAAAAAAGGTTCGATTGATTTAGACCCGGGCGATATCATACGCGAATGGGGTGGTACTGGCAACTTTCGCTATGTCCATGCCTTTACTCTTAACGAGTTAAATGAGCTTGCTCAGCCCATTGGGTTCAAGGTGGTTGAGAACAAATATGTTAAATATAGTGGTAAAAAAGGTAATTTTTTACATTCGCAAAATATCTTAACAATTTTAAAAAAATAGCTAAAATTAGCCAAAAATCAGCTTTATTAAACGTTGATTTTTTTAATTTTTAAAAGATTTGCCAAAATAGTGATTTTAGGCTAAAATATAGGTAAATATGGACATGGATAAAATTTCGAAGGTGCACTTCATTGGTATCGGAGGTATTGGAATGTCAGCTTGCGCAAAGCTGATGAAAGTATTGAAAAAAGAAGTTACTGGATCAGATGTGTATCCAAGTGAGATTACGGAGGAATTAGAAAAGATGGGCGTGAAAATCTTTCGCGGCCATTCTTTTGAACAGGTGCCAGATGATGTTGATTTGGTAATTTATTCTTCAGCCGTTCCCGAGGATAATGAAGAACGAAAAAAAGCGCGCGAGTTAAGGGTGACTGAACTAAGTTATTTTGAATTTCTTGGTGTGTACAGCCGTGACAAGTTTACCATTGCCGTTAGCGGTACGCACGGCAAGAGTACAACCACGGCTATGCTCGGTAAGATACTTGTTGACGCCGGGTTGGACCCGACCGTAATTGTTGGTTCAAAATTAAAATCATTTGAACACGGTAATTTCAGATTTGGAAAAAGCAAATACTTGGTGGTTGAGGCCTGTGAGTACAAAGCTAACTTTTTACATCTTGATCCGAATATTTTAATTATCACGAACATCGAAGCAGAGCATCTTGATTATTATAAGAGCTTAGAAGATGTTGTTGCCGCGTTTCAAAGACTGGCAGATAAGCTTCCTCAAGATGGGACATTAGTTTATAACGCTGATGATCTGGCTAGTGTAGAGATGATCGAGCCCAGAACCGAGACACTTAGCTATAGTTTGGAAAAAGAAGCAACTTTTGAAGCCAAAAACGTTAAGCAAGAACCTGGCAAACAATGTTTTGACGTGCTAAAAGATGGTGAAGGATATTTGGCTGAAGTTAACTTGGCCGTACCGGGCAAATTTAATATTTATAATGCCTTGAGCGCAATTAGTGCGGCTGATCGGCTCGGAGCAAAGCCGGAAGATATTAAAAAATCTATTCAAGGTTTTGGCGGGTTATGGCGAAGGATGGAAGTGGTCGGTGAATATAAAGGTGCTTTAATAATTTCGGATTACGGTCATCATCCAACCGAAGTTATTGGTGCGATTCAGGCGGTTGAAGATTTTTATCCTGAAAAAAGAATAGTGTGGGTTTATCAACCCCATCACCACAACCGGACCAAAGAACTGTTTAATGACTTTGTAAAATCTTTTGGCGGCGTTGATGTACTTTTAATGTCAGATATTTACGATGTGGCTGGCCGTGAAGAAGCTCAGGATCAAGATATTCATTCAAAAATTTTAGCAAAAGAAATTGAAGCAATTAGTCCGAATGTTGCGGTTTATTATACCGGTGATTTAAAACAAACAAGGCAAGCGGTTGATGAATATGTTAAAGAAGGGGACGTGGTTGTGTTTCAGGGCGCCGGCACAATTGATGAGATTGCAAGAGATTTAATAAAATAATATGTCAGACGTACAAGTTTTATCAAAATTAAATGATCTACTTGGCACGGTGCTTGAAAATGAACCGCTCGCAAAGCACACTACGCTTAGAATTGGCGGACCTGCCAGATATTGGTATGATGCAACTCATTCTGATGATTTAATTAAAGCGGTTGAAGCGGCAAAAGAACTAGGATTAGATTATGTACTGCTTGGCGCAGGAAGTAATATTTTGGTTTCTGATCAGGGTTTCGATGGTTTGGTCATCCACGCCAAAAACGATAATATGCGGTTACAGGGTGAGAAATTATATGTTGAAGCCGGGGTGATGAATGCTCAGGCTGCCAAAGAAACGGTTAATGCCGGTTTAAGCGGCTTAGAATGGCTGGCTTCAATTCCCGGTACGATTGGCGGCGCGATCTACGGTAATGCCGGCTGTTACGGCCACTCAATAAAAGATGTAATCAGTAAAGTTGATATTTATCGTGAAGGCGCAAAAAAACGTTTAAGTAAAAAAGAATGCCAATTCGGCTATCGAGATAGCATATTTAAAAAGTCCAATGACATAATTTTATCTGCCGAGATGATACTGGAACCGGGTGAGAAATCTAAAAGTTTGAAAATGATGGAGGATTATTTAAATAAGCGCAGAGAAACTCAGCCTTTGGGACAGTCATCAGCCGGCAGTACCTTTAAGAACTTTAAATATTATGATGACAAGGATATTGAGATTCTTAAACAAAAGGTTAAAGATATTCCTACAGAATTTTTAACTAAAAGAGTTATTCCGGCCGGATGGCTGATCGAGCAGGTTGGGGGAAAGGGAATGGAGATGGGCGATTTGCAGGTCTCGGATGTACATGCCAATTGGATAATCAACAACGGTAAAGGCCGGGGTGATCAGTTTATTCAATTAGTTAGTAAAATTAAAATGCTGGTTCGCGATGAACTTGGCATACAATTACAAGAAGAGATCCAATATATTGGATTTTAAATATTAATTAAATAGACAAATATGAGGATTAATCATATCAAGGGCAGCAATATGGAGCTTACGGAAACCATCAAAGATTATATTAATCAAAAAATTGGTGGATTGGAAAAATTTTGGGAAAAAATAATCGATGCTGATGTTGAAGTAGGATTAATTAACAAACATCATCAGAGTGGCGATATTTATCGATGTGAAGTTAATATGCGCGTTCCTGGTGAAACTCTTCGCGTTACCAAAACTGAAAAAAATTTATATAAAGCCATTGATAAAGTTAAGGATCATTTAAGAAATTTAATTGAAGAAAGACAGGGAAAACGGCGGGATCGTGTGAGACGCGGCGCAAGAATTATGAAGACGCTTACCAATTTGTCACCATTCGCCCGTGGCGAAGAACCGCCTGAGCCAATAGTAAACGAAGAGGAGGAATGGAAGATGAAGGGTGAATAATTTATGTCCATAGTAACTAAGATTTTCGGCGACCCAAATGAAAAAGTTTTAAAAAAGATGCAGCCCTTGGTTGAAGAGGTTAATCAGTCGGAAAAAGATTATCAGGGCTTGAGTGATGACGAACTTAAGAAAAGGGGTCAGGAATTAAAACAAGAAGTAAAGGATGGTGAAGAGCTGGATAAACTCCTGGTTCCGGCTTTTGCATTGGTCCGTGAAACCAGTAAGCGCGTTTTGGGCCAGCGTCATTATGATGTACAGATTTTAGGCGGCATTACCTTACACCATGGTCAGATCGCTGAAATGAAAACTGGTGAAGGTAAGACCTTAACGGCTACCGCGCCGATTTATTTAAATGCTCTGTCTGGCAAGGGTGTTCACGTTGTTACAGTAAATGATTATTTGGCAAAGCGCGACGCAGTGTGGATGGGTCAGATTTATCACTTTTTAGGACTCTCGGTTGGTTGTATCCAGCACGAGAGTGGTTTTATTTATGATCCGGACTTCAGCGGTGAGGAACAGGTTGACCAGGAGCGTGATCAATCCGGCAATTTTAAGGTTATTAATAAATATCTACGACCGGTCACGCGCAAAGAAGCATATGATGCTGATATTACTTATGGTACAAATAATGAATTTGGGTTCGATTATTTACGCGACAATATGGCACCGCGGCTTGAAGACTGTGTCCAACGGGATTTAAATTATGCAATTGTTGATGAAGTTGACTCAATTTTAATTGATGAAGCACGGACGCCTCTTATTATCTCGGCTCCGGCAGAAGAATCAACTGATCTTTATATCAGGTTTGCTCAGATTGCCAAGCAATTGCATGAAAACACGGATTATAATGTTGACGAAAAGATGCGCGCGGCAACTTTGACCGAGGAAGGAATTAAGAAAATTGAACAAGCTTTAGGAATTGAGAATATTTACGCTGAAGGCGGGATCCGCATGGTTCATCATGCTGAGAATGCCTTGCGCGCTCATGCCTTATACAAACTAGACCGAGATTATGTTGTAAAAGAAGGGCAGGTAATTATTGTTGATGAGTTTACCGGCCGTTTAATGCATGGCCGTAGATTTGGTGAAGGCATGCATCAGGCAATTGAAGCAAAAGAAGGCGTAGCAATTCAGCGCGAGTCAATGACTTTGGCCACAGTGACGTTCCAGAATTATTTCAGGCTGTATGATAAATTAGCCGGCATGACTGGTACGGCCCTGACTGAGGCTGAAGAGTTTGCGAAAATTTATAATCTTGAAGTAACCGAGATTCCTACGAATAAGCCATTAGCAAGAAAAGATTTATCTGATCGAATTTATAAAAGTGAGTTGGCAAAATACAGGGCTGTGGCAAATGAGATCCGTGAACGTCATAAAAAAGGCCAACCAGTGCTGGTTGGCACGATTTCAATTGAAAGAAATGAACTATTGGGCTCGGTTTTGAAAAAAGAAGGCATACCACACAATCTTTTAAATGCAAAAAATCATGAAAAAGAAGCTGAGATTATTGCGCAAGCCGGTCGGCCTGGCGCAGTAACCATTGCCACTAACATGGCTGGTCGCGGCGTTGATATTGTTCTGGGCGGTAATCCGCCGACTTCAGAAGACGCGCAAAAAGTAAAAGACGCCGGCGGCTTGCTGGTGATTGGCACTGAACGCCACGAATCCCGTCGTATTGATAATCAGCTGCGCGGACGATCCGGGCGTCAGGGTGACCCTGGTGAAACTCAGTTCTATGTTTCAATGGAAGATGATCTGATGCGTATTTTTGCCGGCGATCGGATGAGGTCGTTGATGGAAACCTTGAGAGTGCCCGAAGACATGCCGATTGAAAATAAAATGGTTTCCAAGTCAATTGAGTCAGCCCAGTCGAAAGTTGAAGGACATAACTTTGATATACGTAAACATTTGTTAGAATATGATGATGTCTTAAACAAACATCGCGAAGTTGTCTATAAAAAGCGCCATGAGATCTTAGAGCTTGATTATCAGATCAGGAATGGCAAAGCCAAGTCTGAGGCTTTGGAAGAAAAACTATTTGAGTATATTGAATCTGAAATTGAACAGATGGTTTTATTCCATACATCTGGCGATGATGTTAAAGACTGGAACATAGAAGAAGTTTATGAAGTTGCATCTACTATTTATCCTGTGCCGGCTGATTTGCGCATCAAGCTCAAGGATATTGGCGTGGCGGCAAAAACAAAAGCCGAGATTCCTTCAGCCCGTGAAAAGATAATTAGGCATTTAATGGAATTGGCTCACAGTGAGTGGGATAAGATCAAAGAAACGGCGGAAGATGAAAAAATGATTCGCGAAGTAATCAAGGGAATAATGATTCGGGCGATTGACGCACTATGGGTTGAGCACTTAGATGCTATTGATCATTTACGAACTGGCATTGGTCTCCGTGGCTATGCCCAGCGCGATCCATTGGTTGAATATAAACGTGAGACTTATCGCATGTTTAATGAGCTACTCACACTTGTGCAAAAACAGATTGTTTATGCTATATTCAAAATAAGGCTAACTACTGAATTGCCCAAAAGCGTGATGCAAAAGGCCGGTGCCCGCTTACACGGTGCTCAAAAAACTTCAGCTCAGTCAGGTGTAACTACAACCACAACTGCACCGAAAGCTGCTAGGACTGATGAAAAAGTCGGTCGCAATGACCCCTGCCCGTGCGGTTCAGGCAAGAAATACAAGAAATGCTGCGGTAAATAATATGAAGTACAATAAATTGATTAGAGATAAAATTCCTGAAATAATTCGACAAAGAGGCGTTGAGCCAAAAATTCATATTGCTGATGATAAAGAGTACTGGCATAAGCTGAAAGAAAAGCTTGAGGAAGAGATCACAGAATTTAATGAAGCAGAGAGTATTGAGGAGCTGGCAGATATACTTGAAGTAATTGATGCAATATGTGAATATAAAAACTTTAAAAAGTCAGATCTAGAATTCATAAAAGACAAAAAGGCAGACGAGAGAGGTAAATTTAACAAGAAGATTATTTTAGAAGAGTCATAAAAAAACCAGTCAAGAGTGACTGGAAGTTGGGCCTGAGTCTCCAAGCATATGCTCTTGTAGGCGCCCCATCGTCGCCTCGTTGTTCGCCCTCGTGAAAACGGGGACTACACTCAGAACGATACTTCTATAAAATCAAATTTTTTACTATTTGGCAATATAATAATATGGTTTGGGTAATTATTTCAATTATATTGTTTGTTGGTGGCGGTATTTGCATGTATTTGTTTTCATTGATTAGGGAGACCGCAATTGGTAAATGGTTTTTTGTGAATGGTCTGGCATGTATTGTTGCTGCTCTGGTGATGTTATACGTAGTGCTTTGGTAAATAAAATAAAAAAAACTCATGCATTGAGCACGAGTATATTTGAAGTAGAAGGGGATTGGTTAGGTAGTGCCAATCTCTTTTTTGAATGCCATGGCAATGTTACTTGCCCATTCGTCAGCTTCTTCTTGTGACTCAGATTCAACTAAGATGCGGAGTTTCTCCTCAGTGCCGGAATATCGTACCAGATGACGGCCTCGATCGGTAAGCGTTTCGTGGCAGGCCACAAGCGTTTTTTGAACCACGGGCATATCCTGAATCGGCCTTTTGGTTGAGACCGGCAGGTTGAGCATGCAGCGGGGGTGCGGCTTGAATCGGCCATCGAGTTGTGAAAGCGGACGGTCAGAGAATTCCATTATCTGCAGGATTTGCAGTGCTGATATGATGCCGTCGCCAGTGGTGTTCAGGTCAGAAAAGATGAGGTGGCCGGAGTCTTCACCGCCAAAGTTGGAGCCCACGTAGCGCATGCGCTCGATTACGTGGTGATCGCCGACTTCGGTGACCTCGACATTAATGCCGCGTCTTTCCATTTCCTTGAACAGGGCCATGTTGCTCATTTCCGTCACCACCAGGGTGTCGTTCTTGAGCTCGCGTCCCATCCGCTCCTTGAGGTCGATCGCACAGATCGCGATGATATGGTCCCCGTTAACCACTTCACCTCGCTCGTCGCAGAAAACTACCCGGTCAGCATCACCATCAAGCGCAATGCCGAGGTCAGCATTGTGCATGTTAACAGACATGACTACTGTCTCAGGATTGATGGCACCACAACCGTCATTGATGTTCAGGCCGTCCGGATTAACATTGATTGAGATCACCTCAGCACCGAGCTCTTCAAAGATGGCTGGTGCCACGCGGTAAGCCGCACCATTGGCGCAGTCGAGTACAATTGTTTTACCAAAGAGGCTCAGATCAGGTACCGTGCTTTTGGCATAGGCAATATAGCGGCCGCGGGCGTCTTCGATTCGCTCGGCTTCCCCAATGTACTCGTTGCGTACATGAGTTGCTTCGAGTTCTGGTCCGAGAAGCAGTTTCTCAAGTTCCTGTATCTTCTCATCGCGGAACTTTTGACCGTGGCGATCGAACAGCTTGATGCCGTTATCGTCGGAAAGGTTGTGCGAGGCAGTAATCATGATACCGCAGTCGCAAAGCATGGAACGGGTGAGGTAGGCAATTGCCGGGGTGGGGATGGGACCCACCAAATACACGTGCATACCCATAGAAACGAGCCCGGCTTCGAGTGCTGACTCAATCATGTAGCAGGAACGTCGCGTGTCCTTGCCAATGATCGCCCGTCTGCTGCCGACCATTCCTTTACGATCCGCTTCGAGAATCTTAGCAATTGCTTTGCCAAGCTTGAGTGCTACTTCGGGAGTGATAGGGTAATTATTTGCCTTACCCCTGATACCGTCTGTACCAAACAACCGATGCATTTTCCTTCCTCCTTATACCAAGGGTAAGTTGTTAAGTTGCTGTCCTTTTCTTATCAAATTTTGTTACAAGTGTCAAAGAAAAAACTCACGCAATAGCGTGAGTTAGATGACAGGTTCGCAGTAGCGGAGATATGCCATCTGCCGCAGTTCGATCTCGATTTGCGTGCCATTTTTGGCGAGCAGATGGTGATGGTGGCTCTTTGAGCGAAGCCAGGAGTATATCCCGAGACTGCGCGGGTACATCTGTATTTGCGGGTGAGAATTCTGAAGGCTGAAAAAAAAGATGATGTATTCTTCAAGACTCAACAACCGTTTGATGTCTTCGGGTTGTAGGTCGCTCTCGATCTTTACCATGGCCTTATCCCAACCAATGTCTGCCCAAAACCAGTAACCTGTTTGTGCCGGCTCCCACACAGTACTTTCAAAAATTTCCATGTGGTGCGCTGTCCAGGACCCACTGGATGTGAACGCGTCCATCATGTCGGGGAATGTCGCCAATGAAGTTGGCGGGCGATAAAAGAGTAAACGATTTGCAGAAGTGCCAATCTGGATATGAATGTCCGACATGTGGTTGCCACGTGAATCTTTTGGATAAGGAACTTCAATATCAAAACCATTCGTACGGTAGAATTCAACAAAGAATCGAGCAATACTTTCCGCCATTGGTCGGTGTGCCATTCTTGCCTCCTTTACCTTCATATCTTTTTATCAGATTGATCGAGTTTTGTCAATAAACATACCAGTACTTGCCATTTTTTACGAATTATATTAATATATGGACATAAAATTATGCAAAAACCAGTGACTGGCTCAAAAAGGAACTATATACGAGTCACGATAGCCGTGCTTATCGTGCTTTTTTTGTTGGCTGGATTTCTTGATTTTCCACCTATTTGGAACAAAGCTGCTGATAAAATAAATGCCTCAGTTGCGGTTAATATTCCACACTATATAGATGTGCCGTTTAGGCTGGGCTTAGACCTCAGGGGTGGCACTCACTTGGTATATCTGGCCGACATGAGCCAAATACCAGAGGACGACCGTGAGGAAGCACTTGAGGGTGTACGTGACGTGATTGAGCGAAGGGTCAATGCATTCGGTGTTGCTGAGCCCTTGGTGCAAACCAGCCGGGTAGGGGATACCTACCGCGTAGTGGTTGAATTGGCCGGTATATCCGATATTAATGAGGCTATCAAAATGATTGGTGAAACTCCAATTCTTGAGTTTAAAGAAGAAAATGATGTGCCACCGCGTGACTTGACCCCAGAAGAAGAACAGCAAATCCTTGAATATAACGAAGAAGCAAAGCTAAAAGCTGATGAAGCACTTGAAAAAGTAACCGCTGATGAGCAAAATTTTTCAACTTATGTACGTGAATATTCCGAACACGAGCCTTCAAAAGCTAATGACGGCGACCTAGGATTCATCACCGTGGATGGCGAGTATGCTCAGCTATATGACGCAATTGATCAATTTGAGATTGGCACACTCGTTGATATTGCGATTAATACCGCGGACTACTACTGGGTTGCTAAAATTGAGGAAAAAGGAGAAGGAGAGGACCAGATCAGAGCTAGTCATTTGTTAATCTGTTTTGAAGGTGCGGCATATTGTGAAAGTGGAATTTCAAAAGAAGAAGCCTTAGCCAAAGCAGAAGAAATTTTTGAACAGGCCACACCAGAAAACTTTGCTTCTCTTGTGGCTGAACATTCAACCGAGCCTGGTGCGGCAGAGACAATGGGTGATCTCGGTTGGTTTACTTGGGGTGAAATGGTACCAGCTTTTGAAATGGTTGCTTTCAATATTCCAAAGGGAAAAATTTCAACTCCTGTTGAAACTGAATTTGGTTATCACCTTATTTATAAAGAAGATGAACGCAAACTTGAAACAATCAAGCCACGCGTTATCGGTATTAAAAAGCTGCAGGAGTCTGACATCGTGCCGCCGGTAGGTGATTGGAAAAATACCGGTCTTTCCGGTAAACATTTAGACCGTGCCGCGGTGCAGTTTGACCAGAATACCAATGAGCCAATGGTGGCCTTGGAATTTAACTCCGAGGGTAAGGATTTGTTTGCCGAGATTACCGGACGCAATGTCGGTAAACCCGTTGGAATCTTTTTGGACGCTCAGCCAATCAGTGTACCGACGGTAAATGAAGCCATTACAGCCGGACGTGCCGTAATTACCGGCGGGTTTAATGTTAAAGACGCAAAGCTTTTGGCACAGCGTTTAAATGCCGGTGCCTTACCAGTACCAATTGAATTAATTTCTGAGCAAACCGTGGGTCCAACCCTAGGTGCAATTTCATTAGAAAAGAGTTTGTTTGCCGGATTGATTGGCTTTACCCTGGTGGTATTATTCATGATTTTATACTATCGATTACCTGGTTTAATCTCCATCTTGGCCTTGTGTTTCTATACCGTATTTATCTTGGCGTTGATTAAACTTATACCAGTGACATTAACACTTTCAGGTTTGGCCGGTTTCATCTTATCGCTGGGTATGGCAGTGGATGCCAATGTTTTAATATTTGAAAGATTAAAAGAAGAGATCAGAAGCGGCCGTACTCTGGCGTCAGCAATTGACGAAGGGTTTAAACGCGCCTGGACCTCAATACGTGACGGCAATCTAACCACTTTAATTGCATGTTTAATATTGTTCTGGTTCAGTTCGAGCGTAATTAAGGGTTTTGCCTTGACTCTTGGTATTGGTGTTATTGTTTCAATGATTTCAGCTGTGGCAATAACACGCGTTTTCCTAAAACTTGTTGCAGCTTGGAAACCGATAAAAACTAACTACTGGCTATTTGGCGCCAAACCAGAAGAAGAATAATTATGTGGGTAGTAAGACTTAGAAAAATTTGGTTCTTAATTTCCGCGATATTGGTGATCGCCAGTATTGTGGTTACCGCAATTTGGTCATTAAATTTTGGCATAGACTTCACCGGCGGCACATTGGCTGAGCTAAGGTTTAAAGAAGTTGAAAGACCGAGCGTTCCAGAGATTCGTGATACTTTATCTGAATTTAATTTGGGTGATATAAACATTCAGCCAACCAAAGAATCCGATGTCATTTTACGCTTCCAGTTTTTGAGCGAAGAGCAAAAGAATAATATCTTAAACAAACTTAATGAACAGTACGGCGCAATTGAAGAGATGAGATTCGACAGCATTGGACCAATCATTGGCGAAGAGCTGCGTACTAAGACTTTTTACGCAATTATCGGTGTTTTGGTTGCAATTATTTTATACGTTGCTTATGCATTTAGAAAGATTTCCAAACCGATTTCATCCTGGAAGTATGGCTTACTGACAATTATTGCTGCGTTTCATGACGTTATCATTCCAGTCGGTATTTTTGCCGTCCTTGGAAAAATATTTGGCCTTGAAGTCAACGCACCTTTTGTTGCCGCACTCCTAACTATCATGGGTTATTCGGTTAATGATACCATTGTGGTATTTGATAGGGTGCGCGAAAATTTATTAAAAACTGAGGGTACTTTTGAAAAAATTATTGGCCGAAGTATTAAACAAACATTTACTCGTTCAATCAATACAACGCTGACTACATTACTAGCCTTAATCGCGATATTCTTATTTGGCGGTGAAACAATTAAAGACTTTACCGGAGTACTGATAATTGGTATTGCGATCGGTGCTTATTCATCAATCTTTATCGCCAGTCCGCTTTTAATTGCCTGGGAACGATTTAGGCGCAGAGCATAAGACGAATATATAAGTTAAATACCTCTTTATGGGGGTATTTTTTAGTACACAATTTGCCTAAAATATGGTATAATATAGTTAATATATGCAAATAAACATAGATCCGGCCTTTTTTGACCAGTTTCTGACCATGACGGGGCCAGAAGTATTTTTGTATTTCCTTTTGCGCGGTGGTTTTATTCCAATTTTAATCGTTTTGCTTTGGGGTGCTTACAAAGTAATACTTTACCGCCGTCAAATAAAAAATATAATGGCTCATGAATATATTCTTCTGGCTATTGATGTTCCGAAAGATACAGTCCAGTCGCCTAAGGCAGTTGAGCATATTTTTGCCCTTTTGGCTGGTGCCCATAGTTCACCGGCTCGCCGGGAAAAATATTGGTTTGGTACAGTGCAGCCATGGTTTAGCTTAGAAATTGCTTCTATTGAGGGTTATGTGCAATTTTTTATACGCACACCAGCCAAATTCAGAGATTTGGTTGAGGCTTCAATTTATGCCCAATATCCTGATGCGGAAATTACCGAGGTAGAGGATTATACCTATTTAGTGCCGGTTAAAAGGTTTCCTGACCCAGAATGGGATATGTGGAGTTGTGATTTTATACATGTTAAAGACCAGGCTTATCCAATCAGAACCTATCCTGAGTTTGAGCATGGCTTAACCCAGGAATTTAAAGATCCTTTATCTTCAATTCTAGAAAATCTGACATTGTTCGGCCCAGGTGAACATTTCTGGATACAATTGATGATTGTTCCAATCGGCCAAGTTGGTTGGAAAAAGGCCAGCGATAAATTGGTTGGTAAATTGATAGGGGCGGAAGTAAAAACTAAAGAAACTGCCATAGATAAAGTAATTGGTGCGCCAATGAAAGCTTTGGAGGCGGTTGGTGGTGAAGTGTTTGGTGCTGGTGAACCTCCAAAAAAAGATACTAAATCAGAATTTCCCACTAAGATGCTCTCATTGTCGCCTGGAGAAGTTGACGCAGTTAAGGCGATCCAGAGGAAGTCATCAAAAATTGGCTACCAAACCAAACTGCGTGCCGTTTATGTTGCAAAGAAGCAGGTTTTTAAAAAGCCACGCGCTGTCAACCCATTCATCGGTGCGGTAAAGCAATTTAACACAGTTAATCTAAATGCACTAAAGCCGGAATTGTCAAAAACTGGCATTTCCGGAGGGATTGTTTTATTTAAAAAACGACGACTTGATAAAAGGCGCAATGTACTTATGCAGGCTTACCGCGACCGCGATCCAACTGTTCCGATGGGCCCAGGTGTGTGGAATACTGAAGAGCTGGCCAGTTTGTGGCATTTTCCAACAATTGATATTAAGACACCGTTAGTAAAGAAAACGGAAGCAAAAAAGGCAGAACCTCCTATGAGTCTTCCTTATGAGCAGGAAAAACCACCTGAGGAGCGTTATAAGGCCCCTGAAGAAATGGAGACAGTTGATATTCCAGAAGATCTGCCTTCAAATCTACCATTTGAAAAGTAATCTTTATGATAGAGTATAATCACGATCATGAAAATGAAGTGACCCTGTTTGCTGAAACCAACTTCCGTAATAAAATGAAGCGTTTTGGTATTAAAACAGATGACCGGAGGCGACATATTTATATCCTTGGAAAAACCGGCATGGGTAAGACAACTATGCTCGAGAATATGATGATTTCTGATATTTTGGCTGGACATGGCGTGGCAATTGTTGATCCTCATGGCGACACGGCCGAGAAAATTATTGATTTTATTCCCGCTAACCGGATAAATGATGTAATTTATTTTAATCCGGCTGATTCGTCATATCCAATCGGCTTTAATGTTTTGGAGGCAGTTGATGAAGATCATCGTCACTTGATTGCTAACGGTTTAATGGGTGTATTTAAGAAAATTTGGCCGGATGTCTGGAGCGCCAGAATGGAATATATTTTAAATAATTGTATTCTTGCACTCTTGGAATATCCTGGAAGTACGCTTCTCGGTATCAATCGGATTTTAATTGATGTTGAATATCGTAAACGCGTAGTTTCGCAAATAAAGGACCCCGTGGTTAAGACATTTTGGATTGATGAGTATGGCCGCTGGGAAGCACGCTTTAGAAACGAAGCAATCGCCCCAATTCAAAATAAAGTCGGTCAATTTCTCTCTGCTTCGATTATTAGGAATATTGTTGCACAGGTAAAATCTTCGTTTGACCCACGTCAGGTAATGGATGAGGGTAAAATATTTATTATGAATCTTTCCAAGGGTAGACTTGGCGAGGATACCAGTAAGCTCCTGGGTGGTATGCTTATTACCAAATTTCAGCTTGCGGCTATGGAGCGCGTCGACATTCCAGAGGAAGACAGGAGGGATTTTTATTTATACGTTGATGAATTTCAGAATTTTGCCACGGAAAGTTTTGCCAACATTTTATCTGAGGCTAGAAAATACCATTTAAATTTGGTAATGGCCCATCAATATATTGAACAGCTGACCGAAGAAGTTAGAGCGGCAGTATTTGGTAATGTCGGAACAATTATTCTATTTAGGATTGGTGCTACCGACGCCGAAACCTTTGAAAATGAATTTGCACCTAAATTTACTGTACAGGATTTAGTGAATTTAAATAAATACCATGTATATTTAAAATTGGCGATTGATGGTGTTACCTCGGATGCTTTCAGTGCAACGGGATTACCGCCAATTGCCAAGCGCACTGACTCAGCAAAAAAAGTAATTAATGTTTCCCGTGAAAGATATTCAAAAGACCGAAAAGTTATCGAGGAAAAAGTTCTGAGGTGGTCCGGAGCTGAGGTAATTCAGACCGAAGCGGGGGAAAAGATTAAGACTAAATCCGAGATCGAAGGTAAGCCAATGGAAGAAACAGCCAAAAAACGAAAAAAGCCTTTATATAAATACACTTGCGACAACTGTGGTAAAGAGCAGGAACTGGCTATTCAACTTGACCCATCACGTCCGATTTATTGCCAGGATTGTCTTGATGAAATGAAAAAGACCGGCAAAAAACCCCGAAAAGATATAAAGAAGAACAATCCCAAGCCAATTGCCAATGATATTACAAAAACGCCGCTGGTTACCAAAGACAATGGAGAGGAAGAAGTTTCGTTGAAAGAATTAAACAATCACGAAAAATAATGGATATTGTTCAAGCTACAATACTTGGCCTCATACAGGGGGTAACCGAATTTTTGCCCATTTCATCAAGTGGGCATTTAGTTTTGGTTCCAAAAATTTTTGGTTGGGCCGAAGAACAACCTTTAGAGTTTGATGCAGTCTTACATCTGGCAACTTTAATCGCAGTACTATTTTATTTTAGAAGCGACATCATCATTTTATTGAAATCAATGTTTTACAAAAAACCAAAGAATAAATATTACAAAAGGTTGGGCTGGGTTATTGTTGTTGCAACCATACCAGCAATAATAATCGGTTTTATTTTAAAGTGCGCACCTGAAAATCCACTTCGTAATATTCACATTATAACTATTAATTTAATTGGCTGGGCGATAGTAATGTTTTTAATAGATTCGGCCATGAAAATTAAAAAAAATATAAAGTCAGTTGAAAAAGTTGGGTGGCGGCAAGGGATATATGTTGGCCTGGCGCAAGCCTTTGCCTTGATGCCCGGCACCTCTAGGTCGGGAATATCAATTACGGCCGGACTGGCTGAAGGGTTAAATCGATCAACAGCTGCCCGCTTTGCTTTTTTACTCGGCATACCGGCGATCACCGCGGCTGGCACGGTATCCTTAATTGACATTCTGACAAATCCGTCATTAAACGTGGGGTTAGTACCGCTAATTTTTGGTTTTATCACGGCGATGATTAGTGGTTATTTTGCAATACATTTTTTAATAAAATTTTTGGAAAAATACAGTTTAAATATTTTTGTTTTGTACCGCTTGGTTTTCGGTTTGATTTTAATCATACTTTTTTGGTAAACTAACTAGGCTATGAAGTATCGAGTATTGATTACAATAATAATACTGACTATTTTGATAATCCAGCCGGCTAGGGCAGCCGTTATTCCGGAAAAGTCATATAATTTTAAAGAATATCCTGTACATGATTTAACTGCCAACGCAGCTATTGTTGTTGATCGAGCCAGCGGCAAGGTCTTGTTTTCACATAACCATGATCTGCCATGGACCGCAGCTAGTTTGACCAAAATAATGTCTTCTGTGATTTTTATTGAACAAAATCCAAACTGGTATTCACAGGCCAGTATTGTTACGGCCGATGAAGTTGGTGGCGGCAGGTTAAGAGTTAACTCAGGAACATTGATGACGATTAAGGATATTTTCTTTTCCGCCGTAACGGGCTCGGCCAACAACTGTGCCATGGCAATGATGCGGCTCTCCGGCAGAAATCAACAGGACTTTGTTTATTTAATGAATTTTCGTGCCTGGATATTAGGTATGAAGAATTCAAAGTTTTATGAACCCTCTGGAATGGACCCAAGAAATATTTCTACGGTTGATGATATTGCACTTTTGGCAGACTATGCCTTTGGCAATGGCTGGATTCGTAGAGCGGCCACCACGTTTTGGTATGAATTTAATACAATTAGCCCGGCCATTGCTAAAAAAGTAAAAAATACCAATGATCTTTTGATCTATGACCCGGATCTATACATTACCGGCGGCAAAACCGGGTATTTGGAGGAATCACAATATAATTTAGTTATTGCTACCAAACACATGAAAATAACCCGGCCCGAACTCATTGTGGTTGTGTTGGGCGCTGATACTCGGCAGGGTTCTTTTGATGAAGCTAAGAGTTTGGCTTTATGGATGTGGGATAATTATGACTGGTAAAAAAGTATGTGTTGCTATGAGCGGTGGTGTTGACTCATCAGTATCTGCCGCAATATTAAAGAAAAAGGGCTACGACGTGATCGGAGCCTTTATTGTTAATTGGTCAGACACAAAAAATACAAAAGGGGAATGCGCCTGGCGCGAAGAGCGCCGCGATGCCATGAGGGTAGCCGCAAAGCTGGATATTCCTTTGCATACTTTAAATTTTGAAAAAGAATATAGAAAATGGGTGGTTAGTTATATGTTTAAAGAATATAGTGCCGGACGAACCCCAAATCCTGACATCCTGTGCAATAAATTCATTAAATTTGGCCTATTTTTAAAAGCCGCTAATAAACTTAAGTGTGATTATATTGCCACGGGCCACTATGCCCGGATCAAGAAAGTAAAAAGAACGTACCAACTTCATAAAGGCATTGATAGAGATAAAGACCAGACTTACTTTTTATATACATTGGATCAGGATGTTTTAAAAAAAACATTATTTCCGGTTGGGGGTATGAAAAAGAATGAGGTGAGGAAATACGCCAGAATGATAAAATTACCTGTATCAAAAAAACCTGAAAGCATGGGCATCTGTTTTGTCGGCAAAGTAAAACTCGAAGACTTTCTAAAACAGAAGATCAAACCAAAGAAAGGCGATATAGTCACAACAGATGGAAAAAAGATCGGAACCCATAATGGAATTTTTTATTATACCGTTGGTCAACGTCATGGCTTTGGTATCAAGGGCGGGGGACAGTACTATATTGTGAAAAAAGATATTAAGAATAATCAATTAATCGTAGCACGTGGTAAAAATAATGCATTACTTTACAGTAATAACATTATTGTCAGTAATCTGAGCTGGGTAAGCAATATTAAATTAGGACCCAAGTGCAAATCAAAGATCAGGCATCGTCAAGATGATCAGGATTGCTTTATTCAATCAACTGATAATAAAGTATCAGTAATATTTAAAAAGCCCCAGTGGGCCGTTGCCCCAGGGCAATCAATTGTCTTTTACCAGGGCACCCGATGCCTGGGCGGGGGAATTATACAATAAAAAAGCGCCCCATTAGTTGAGGCGCTACGAATCCATTAGGAATTCGCGTATCAGGTCTGCTTTGTTGCAGACTTTTTGTCTGTCCTCCTTGTTCATCACGCAGATTCGCCAGGCAGTGTATCGACGGCCGAGCTCTTTTGCTGGCAGTGATTCAGTCCGGTAGAGTTCATCGATTTCACAGAACATACCATTCCTCTTGAGCCAGATCGGTCTTTCTGAGTAGCGGTATGCATGGAATTGCGGGGCGATGATAATACTACCGGCGTCGAGCTCGAGCAGCTCTTCGAGCTGAGCTTCAAGCAGGGTCAAACCCTCAGCGCTGTTGTGCTCTTTTTCCCATGACTGGAACATCTCGCGCGAAGCCTCAAACACCCGAATCGACTTGTCGCGGATCGGCTCGTCGTTTTTACAACCCGGCATACGGAATACCACGACTGCTTTTGGCAGGGTTCTACTGCGGTACTTTTCCGCCAGGTCGCGACATTCTTGGATTTCTGAGTTCAGAAACCAGGAGAAAGCAATATCGTCGGTTGAGCGAATTGCCTGATCAATTGTCACCTCCTTATCCAATAAAAAACCCCACATCTTTTCGATCACTCGCTGTGCTGCGGCCGCGCCTTTGCGCAGGTAGCATTCGCCGTAAGAGGAAATGTAGAGCTCGCGGTAGCGCTGGGTTTTACGGACAATGTCGTGACTGTCGTCGATCACCAGCCGGTCGTCTAGCCAGAACACGTGGCCGTCCAGTGATGAAAGGTTGGGCTGGTCCATGTTGGTTGCCCGGGAATCACGATCAAGGTAGTCAAACTTATCAACTCCCATGGGGTGGTTACCGACGACCGCCTGAATCGGATTCATCTTGTTGAACAGCTCAACCAAGTCTTCAAACTTAATATTACACCTTTCGATCTGCTCCTTCATTTCCTTAAGAAACACGAGAGCAATCTCCTTATGATCCCGGCTAACAACCCTTTCGGTGGCGTGTGAGAACGCCGGATGGCCGATATCATGGGTTAGGGCAAATATTTTGAGCAGTTGGCACTCATACTCATCAAACTGCCCTTGCCAGGCTTCTAGCCGCCAGATCAGCTCCTGCAGTGTACCGATTGAGTGCGTGAATCGGTTATGAACTGCGGCTGGGTAAATCAGCGATACCTGACCAAGCTGTTTTACTCCCCTGAGCCTCTGAAAATGTGGGTGGTCAATGATTGGTAAATAATCATGGACGTCCACACCTCGAACTTCACCCCGAACCGGGATGTAAATTGCTTTCTTCTTCTGCGGGTGCATGACGCCCTCCTTGTTGTTGAAGTACTGCGTATATTACATTATATCAGCAATTATGCGTCAATAATAGTTATCCATAAAAAAACCTAAGCGTTTAGCTTAGGTTAGCAGTCAGTGAGCATCTCAAAGATGGCATTAGCCGCCCGAAAGACCTTGTCGTGGATGTGCGGTCTGAGCGTGCTGATTCGCCAGGCCGTGTAGCGCTCCGCCAGGATTCTGGCTGGCCGGGTGTCCTCAGGATAGAGCTCATCGAGTGAGAATGGCTGGTTGTCACGCCATATCCAGATTGGCTTTTGGTAGTACCTTTCACCATGGAACTGCGGCGTAACAATGATGCTGTCAGGCTTGAGCTGAAGCTCTTTCTCGATTTCCTTTTCGAGCATGGTGAGCTTGGACGGAGTATTGTACTTTTTGCCCAGCCTGAGGAATGTATCACGCGCAATCTCAAACACAGCAACGTTTCGCTTAGCCGTGTTCTCATCCTTTTTACACCCACTCAACCGAAAAGCAATCGCGGTTTTGGGTACTATCCGGTTGAGATAGAGTTTTGCCAGACGACGGCAAGCCTCGCTCTTGCTGTGCTTGAACCAGGTAAGGGCCTCGAACTCAGTGGCATTGGCAATCTGACGCCTGCTGCGACCAAGTTCCATCTCGTACTCCCACATCCGCTCGATCAGACGCTGAGCATTCACCCCGCCACGACGCAGATAGATTTCACCATAAGCCGATATGTAGATTTCACGGTAGCGGATGGCCCGCCGAATCATATCCAAGGTGTCAACAATCACCAGACGGTCATCCTTCCAGTAGACATGGCCGTCAAGGTAGTCGACGTTTGGATAGTCCATGTTGGTGTGCAAGGCGTCACGGGTGAGATAGTCTATCTTGTCACTGCCGAGTGGATGGTTCCCCACTATCTCATGCAGAGCGCTCTCTCCCTTGAACATTTTGACCAGAAGATCGTAGTTTACCTTGGCTCCAATGATTATCTTCTTCATCTTACCGATGAATCTGAGGGCGGTCTGCTGATGATCATGACCAATCATACCTTCGGTAGCGTGGGAAAACGCCGTGTGGCCAATATCATGGAGTAGGCTATAGGCAAGAATGGTGAATCGTGTGATCTTATCGAACTGACCGCGCCAGCAGGCAAGGCGCCTTCTTGTCTCTTCCAACACGCCGAGTGAATGTTCAAAGCGCGTGTGAGTAGCTGCTGGATACATCAGGGTAACACCCAGCTGGGTTATGTATCGCAACCGTTGGAAAAGAGGATGGTCGATCAGCCCTAGGAAGTCGTGAACATCAACACTGGTTGGTTTTCCTCGAACCGGAATACTAATGGCTTTTCTGCCTCCGGGGTGCATGATTCCTCCTTCGCTGTATATTCAGGATGCTGTTTTCAAATGAACTGCTTGTATCTAAACCCAAATTATATCCATTGTCAAGTAAAATCTTGCTAAAATTCATTGTTTTAGCTATAATTTAGCACATGATATCAGCTAATGAACTGCGACAAAAATATCTAGACTTTTTTAAGGAGAAGGGCCATGTAGTCATTTCTTCAGCCTCTTTAATTCCTGAGAATGACCCCACAGCTCTTTTTATTTCTGCCGGCATGCATCCTTTAGTGCCTAATCTTTTAGGCGAGAAGCACCCGGCTGGTAAAAGGTTGGTAAATTTTCAAAAATGTGTTCGCACCGGTGATATTGAAGAAGTCGGTGATAAATATCATCATACTTTTTTTGAAATGCTCGGCAACTGGTCTTTGGGTGATTATTTTAAAAATGAGGCAATCAAAATGTCTTATGAGTTTTTAACAGGTGAAAAATGGCTTGGCCTAGATCCAAATAAAATTGCTGTTTCGGTTTTTGAGGGTGATGACGATGCTCCTTATGATGAAGAATCATACAAAGGCTGGTCGGCTCTTGGTATTCCTGATGAAAGAATTAAAGCATTGAGCAAAACTGATAATTGGTGGGGCCCGGCTGCAAAAACCGGTCCGTGCGGACCAGACACAGAGATATTTTATTGGGTTGGTGAAGGGGACGCGCCAGTTGAGTTTGACCCGCAAGACACAAATTGGATTGAAATCTGGAACGATGTATTTATGGAATATAATAAAACTTCTAAGGGCAACTATGCGCCGTTAAAACAGAAAAATGTAGACACCGGCATGGGTCTGGAAAGAACCTTAGCCTGTTTAAATGGGTTAGATGATGATTACCGCACAGAACTATTCTGGCCAATCATGCATGAAATCGAGACTTTATCCGATAAAAAATACGGAGACGATGAAGATTGCGATGTCATTATGCGCATCATTGCTGATCATGTCCGTTCAGCCGTCTTTATTTTAGGCGACGATCTTGGCATGCCGCCATCAAATCTTGATCAAGGCTATATCTTGCGTCGTTTAATCAGACGAGCCGTTCGTTATGCAAGACGTTTAGGGATTAATATGAAATCTGATGCCACTGTAATAATTGCCAAAAAAGTTATTGATTTAATGTCTGGCACTTATCCTGAACTTTTAAGGAATCAGGAGCGTGTAATCACTGAACTTAAAAAAGAAGAAGATCGGTTCGAAAGAACCCTGGAGAGGGGATTAAAAGAATTTAATAAATCTTGTAAAGACAAAATTATATCAGGTGAAGAAGCATTCAATCTGTTTTCTACTTATGGCTTTCCTCTAGAAATGACAATTGAACTTGCTGATGAGCAGGGCATAAGAGTTGATGTCGATTCTTTTGAAAAAGAGTTTGAAAAGCACCAGGAAGTTTCACGCGCCGGGGCCGAACAGAAATTTGCCGGCGGTTTGGCTGATGAAAGTGAAGATGTTACAAAATTACACACTGCTACACATCTTTTACATGCGGCACTAAGGAATATACTTGGTGACCATGTTGAACAGCGCGGTAGTAACATCACGGCTGAACGACTTAGGTTTGACTTTGTTCATCCAAAAAAGATGACAGATGAAGAAATTCAAAAGGTTGAAGACTGGGTGAATGACATAATTAAAAAAGACATAAAGGTAGAGTGCGAAGAGATGACCGTTGAAAAAGCTAAAGAAATCGGTGCAATTGGCATATTTACACAAAAATATGAAGAAATGGTTAAGGTTTACACCATTACTGACCCAAAAACCGGTGAAAAAGTGTCCATGGAGATCTGTGGTGGCCCCCATATTGCAAGAACCAGTGAATTAGGCCTATTTAAAATTAAAAAAGAACAAGCCAGTTCAGCCGGAATACGCCGTATTAAAGCAGAATTAAAATAAATTACACTGTAAGTTTGTTATTTGGGGGGACGGAGGGAACCAACATTTTCGCTTATTTTAGCGAAAATTTTTATTTTCATGCCAAGTCCCTATATCGCTTGACTAATTTTGAAAAATCCGCTAAAATATCGAAAGAATGGCAAGATGCTGGTGTGCTATATCCAAGCACAATCAGTTGGTGAATATCCACTTGCCAAAATTAATAATGTTTGATACAATACGCGCACTTATTTATGAAAGATAAAACTAAGAGGGGCTCCAAGAATAATGATTTTATTGAAGTAAGAGGGACTGTCTTGGAGTTATTGCCGGCAGCGACTTTTAAAATAAAGCTTGAAAATGGCCATGAAATCCTTGGTCATTTGTCCGGCAAAATGCGCATAAACAGAATCCGCCTTTTACCCGGAGATGAGGTTAAGGTTGAAATGACGCCTTATGATCTCTCTAAGGGACGGATAGTTTATCGCTTTTAATTTCACCCGCAAGTTATGAAAGTAAGAGCATCAGTCAAAAAAATTTGTCGTGACTGCAAAGTTGTACGCCGCAATAAAAAAGTGCGGGTGATTTGTAAAAATCCAAAACATAAACAACGCCAAGGCTAATATGGCAAGAATTGCAAACGTCAATCTACCCAATAATAAACGAATCGAAGTCGCACTGACGACTATTTTTGGTGTTGGTAGAACTCTTTCCTTGTCTGCACTTAATAAAGCCGGCGTTGACCCAAATAAAAAAACAAAAGATTTGACTGATAACGAAGTGAATAAAATCAGAAACATTATTGAAAAAGAATATAACATTGAAGGTGAACTTAAAAGAGAAATTTCTTCTAATATTAAACGATTTAAAGAAATTGGTTCGTACCGTGGTAATCGCCACGCCAGAAATCTGCCATTGCGTGGTCAGCGTACTAAAACAAATGCACGAACCAGAAAAGGTAAAAAGAAGACAATTGGCAGCGGTAAAAAACCAAAGGGCTTGAAAACATAATATATGGCAAACCAACAAAAAACCGACAGAAAAAAGAAAAAGAAAGTGATCCGTCAAATCAATCACGGCCGCGCTTATATTCAGGCCACTTATAATAACACTATTATTACCTTGACTGACCTCAGTGGAAATGTCTTGGCTTGGTCAACTGCTGGCAACTGTGGTTTTAAAGGTCCTAAAAAAGCAACCCCATATGCCGCATCAATTATTGGAAAAAGCGTGGCTGAAAAGGTAAAACCCTACGGCTTAAAAGAGGTTAATGTTTATGTGCGGGGGATTGGTTCTGGACGTGAAGGTGCAATCCGGTCCCTAAACGCAAACGGTATTAATATTTTAAGTATCAAAGACGTTACCCCAATCCCGCATAATGGCTGCCGTAAGCCTCGCGTACGAAGAATCTAATCTATGCCGACACTAAACGCAAAATGTAAACAGTGCCGAAGAGAAGGCGAAAAACTCTTTTTAAGAGGTGATCGTTGTAGTTCGGCAAAATGCGCAATTATTCGACGCAACTATGCGCCGGGTGTTCACGGACAAAAAATGACCCGCCGCATGACCGGTTACGGAGTTCAGCTTAGAGAGAAACAAAAGGCAAAACGTCTCTACGGTGTTTTAGAAACCCAGTTTAGGAATTATTTTCAAAAAGCCAAAAAGACCAAGGGCGACACCAGTGAAAACTTGGTGAAAAATCTTGAAACCAGACTTGATAATGTAATTTACCGACTGGGTTATGCACGTTCACGATCTATGGCACGCCAGATGGTTTCTCACGGTATGTTTACTGTTAATGATAAAAAGGTAAATATTCCGTCATTCTCAGTTCGTCCAAACGACATAATTAAGATTAAAGAAAACAAGGCTTCAAAAAAAGTTTTTGAAAATCTTAAAGATAAACTGAAAAAACACGAAACACCTAGCTGGCTTTCCATTGACGCCTCTAAACTTGAAGGGAAAGTGCTTTCAACCCCGGAAGGCGATGAGCTCAAACAAATTTTTGATCCTAAACTTATTGTTGAGTTTTACTCACGTTAATTTAAAAAAATATGAAGGAGATATTATTGCCGAATAAAATTACAATTACCGCGGGAGCCACCAAGAACGAAGGCGTACTTACGGTTGAGCCTTGCTATCAGGGCTATGGCACCACGGTTGGCAATGCTTTAAGGAGGGTCCTTCTATCATCCCTGCCTGGCGCTGCCGGTTATGCCATAAAGATCAAAGGCGCTCAGCATGAATTTACCACCCTTAAAGGTGTAAAAGAGGATGTGTTGGGCTTGATTTTAAATATTAAGCAACTACGTCTAACGGTATTTACTGATGAACCTGTTAAATTGATTCTAAAGGCTAAGGGTAGCGGTATTGTAAAAGCTGGTGATATTGAAAAAAATGCTGATGTTGAAATTATTAATAAAGATTTGGCAATTGCAGAACTAACTGAAAAAGATGCAGAAATCGACATTGAAATTTTTGTAAACAAGGGTAGGGGGTATTTACCGGTAGAGGAGAGGGATAAGTCAGACCTCGAAGTTGGTGCGATTGCCATTGACTCACTATACAGCCCGGTTGTTAATGTCGGCTTTAAGGTTGAAAACACCCGTGTTGGTGAAATTACCAACTATGATAAATTAATAATGAATATTGAGACCGACGGTACGATTACCCCGGAAGAAGCAGTTGATCAGGCAGTAAAAATAATTTCAGATTACTTTACCGTAGTTTCAACCCGCGGCGTACCACCGGCACCAGAACCAATCCCAGTTCCGGAAAAGCCTAAGGCCGTTAAAAAGTCTACCGTCAAAAAGGCGGAGAAAGAAGAAAAGGAAGAGAAAGAGGAAAAAAAGGAAAAAAAGACAACTAAAAAAGCAGCGACAAAGAAAACATCCAAAAAATAATTATGCGTCACCGCAAAAAAACAAAAATTTTGGACAGAAAGAAAGAACCACGCGAGGCAATGCTCAGAAACCTGGCGACTAGTATTGTTTTATATGAAAAAGTTAAAACTACTAAAGCTAGGGCAAGAGCGGTGCGGCCTTTAGTTGAGAAAATGATTACCCTTGGAAAGAAAAATACACTTGCTTCTAGACGACAAGCCATAAAATTCTTTTATATTGAAAATCCAGTAAAGAAAATATTCGAAGAGCTTGGACCGCGCTACAAAGACCGACCAGGGGGTTATACAAGGATTACCAAACTTGGTTATCGCCAGGGCGACTCTGCCGAAATGGTACAAATTGAACTTGTTAAATAATATGACAAAAAATATTGAACGAAAAACTCATAAACTCGATGCTGCCGGCAAACCACTCGGCCGATTGGCGACTGATATTGCCGTACTTTTGCAAGGTAAGCATAAACCAGAATATGAACCTGAAATTGATATGGGTGACTTTGTTCATGTTTTAAATATTGATAAGGTTAAATCGAGTGGTAAAAAACCAGAACAAAAAATATATTATCGACATTCTGGTTATCCTGGTGGTCTGAAAGAAACTGTTTTAAAGCAATTACTTGAAAAGGGTGAATTTGATAAAGTTTTAAAACTATCAGTTGATAAAATGCTACCAAAGAATAAGTTTAGAACGCCACGTCTAAAGAGAATTACCTTTGGAAATACCAAATAACTATGCCTGAAAAGAAAAAAACAACAAAAAAAGCCGCCCCAAAGAAGAAGCCTGCTACTAAAAAGACATCCGTAAAAAAAGCGCCCGTCAAAACTGTTAAAAAACCAGCCGTGGTTAAAGAACCGGTTACGAAGGCCCCGGCAAAAGAATATTTTCGAGCTATTGGCCGCAGAAAAAGATCAATCGCTCAAGTTCGATTATTTAAAAGCGGAAAGGGTGAAATTATAATTAATGATAAAGACTATAAGATTTATTTTCCAGTACTTAGCCTGCAGATCATGGTCAAGGAGCCATTGCAAGCAGCCGGGCAGGAAGGCAAACTTGATTTCTCTGTAAAAGTTAAAGGCGGCGGGGTAAAGGGTCAGGCAGAGGCGGTTCGACTCGGTATTGCACGAACCTTGCTTCAACTAAACCCTACTCTGAAAAAATCTTTAAAAAAGCCTGGATATTTGACTAGAGATCCAAGAAAAAAGGAAAGAAAGAAACCGGGACTAAAAGGCGCCAGACGCGCTCCACAGTGGTCAAAACGTTAAATTCATTCAAAACCCCTTGGATTTTCCAGGGGGTTTTTGCTACGTGATAAGTGGCTTGGAAATTCAGCCCAAATAGGGTAGAATATTACTATCTATGGCTAATAATTTAGCTAAAAATACACTTTATTTAACCTTAGCTGCAATAGGCCAGAAAGCACTGGCTTTTATTTATTTTTTATTAATTGCCCGTATTGTAGGGGTTGAATGGACTGGTAAGTACTTTTTTGCATTGTCATTTACCACAATCTTTTCTGTTTTTGTTGATTTTGGCTTAAACCCAGTTTTGATTAGAGAAATTGCCAAAGATAAGCTCAAGGTACCTAAATACCTTGATAATGTTTTTAGCATTAAGGTTTTAATGGCTTTAACAACTGCATTGGCTGCTACACTTATTGCCAATATCTTAGGCTATGATCCATTAAAGCTATTCCTGATTTATTTGGCGCTGTTTGTAATGGTAGGGGATTCATTTCACTTAACTTTTTACGGAGTATTTCGCGGTCTTAAGGTTTTAAACTATGAAGCCCTTGGTATCTTTGTCAGTGAAATTATTATTGTTGCTTTTGGTATCACCTCACTGATCATTTATCCATCTTTACCTCTGTTAATTATCGCTTTACTCTTAGGAACTTCGTTTCATATTTTTTATATTTTAATACTCTTAAAAAGAAAAGCCGGTTATCTTCCAAAATGGGAACTAGATTGGAAGTTTCTAAGCTCTACATTTAGAATCGCCATACCATTTGCTTTAGCCGGTGTTTCGGTTAAAGTATACTCCTATATTGATTCGGTATTACTCGAACGCCTGGCCGGTGATATGTATGTTGGTTGGTACAGCATTGCCTACAAGCTCACTTATGCTTTTCAGTTTATACCCATGGCTTTTGTGGCCGGGCTGTACCCGGTGTTGGCACAGCACTGGAAAGAGAACCGTGACAAGCTAATCAATACCTTTGAGCAGTCAATGCGCTACATGATGGTAATTAGCGTGCCAATTTGCTTTGGCATTTGGAGTCTGGCCGACAAACTAGTGATTGGTTTTTACGGACATGAATATTTCAATTCAATATTGCCCTTACAGATTCTGATATTTGTGTTGTTCGCAATATTCGTTGATTTTCCGGTAGGTTCTCTTTTAAATGCTTGCGATCGACAGGCCATAAAAACCGGCATCATGATTGCCACCATGGTGATTAATGTCTTTTTAAATGCAATTTTAATTCCACAATACAACGTGGTTGGCGCTGCCATTGCCGGATTAATCAGTTTCTCATTCATGCTTTTAGCAGGTCTGTACTTTAGCCGCAAGATTATTAAATTCAGTTTAGCAAAATTAACCCTCAACACTTTCAAAACCGCATTTAGCGGAGCAATAATGGCATTAATAATTATTTTGATGAAGGAACATATTCATTTTGCATTCTTAATACCGATCGGCGCCTTGATATATTTTGGCGTGCTCTATTTAGTGCGGGGATGGAATTTGAATGACATTCAAACTCTTAAAAAAATGATATTAAAGCGTACATAAATATGCCCATGGAAAAATGTTTACTAGTTACTCTGGAGTATCCGCCGCAAAAGGGCGGCATTGCGAATTATTTAGCCAATATTTTTTCACGCCTGCCAAGTGATAAGTTCATGGTTCTGGCACCCAAACATAAGGGTGACCGTGAATATGATGAAAAAGCAACATATAAAATTTTGCGCGGTTCTTTGCTTTCTTTTTATATTTGGCCAAGATGGCTGCCTCTTTATTTACGCATAAAAAGAATTGTAAAAAAGAATCGCATAAAGACCCTCTGCCTTAGCCATGTCTTACCAGTTGGTTATATCGCATATCTTTTACGAAAAAACAAGAAATTTAAGCAACGCTATATAGTCTTTACCCATGGCCTAGATGTTTTAAAAGCGCAAGAAAAGCCGAGAAAAAAGAAGTGGTTAATTAAAATTTTACAAAACGCCAGTGGCATTATTACGAACAGTGAATATACGCGTGGGCTAATACGGGAACTGGGCATTCCTGACAGCAAGATACTGGTTGTTTATCCTTGTCCGGCTGTCCGCCCGCCCAAAACAACGGTAGAAACTTACGACATTCTTTCAAAATACGGATTATCAAATAAACGCGTAATTCTGTCGGTTGGACGTTTAGTAAAACGTAAAGGCGTTGATAAAGTGATCGAAGCCCTGCCCAAGCTATTTGAACAGTTCAAGGATATTATGTACGTAATCGTTGGTGACGGCCCAGAGATCGAAGCCTTGGGCAAGCGTGTCCAGGAACTTAATTTGCAGAACATTGTTCGCTTTGTGGGTGAGGTGAGTGATGAAGAATTGATTAAATTTTACACAATATCTGAATTATTTATTATGCCGTCGCGTCAGATTGGTTCAGATGTCGAAGGGTTTGGTATTGCATATCTAGAAGCAAACCTTTTTGGCTTACCGGTTATCGGCGGCAACAGCGGCGGCGTACCTGAGGCAATTTTACACGAACGAACAGGTCTGCTGGTTAACCCCGAGGACATTGAACAAATATACGGAGCAATGCGCGATCTCTTATCTAACAAAGATTGGGCGCAGCAACTTGGTGAAAACGGCCGGGTTCGTGCTGAACGTGATTTTCAATGGCGCAAAGAGACAGAAAAACTGAGGCGCTATTTTGGCGGACATACTTATGGCTAATCTAAAAGTCAGTGTAATTATTCCGGTTTATAATCATGCCAAAGAAATTGGCCCATGCTTGGAATCTATTTTTAAACAAACTTACCAAAATCTTGAAATTATTGTAATAAATGACGGCTCGACTGATAATTTTGATGAAGCGATTAAGCCATACCTTGATAAAATTACACTAATCAATCAGGAAAACAGAGGCTCCAATGCAGCTAGAAACAGGGGATATGAGGTTTCGAGCGGGGAATTACTTTTATTTTGTGATGCTGATATTACCATGGACGTTGACATGATTGACGCGATGGTGCAATCTTTGGACAACCATCCTGAAGCATCTTATGCTTATTCATCCTTTAAATACGGCTGGAAACTGTTCAAACTCCAACCGTTTGATCCAGCGCAGTTAAAAAAACTTAATTATATTCATACCACTTCGCTGATTAGGCGCGAAGATTTTCCAGGCTTTGATGAAAAGATCAATCGTCTGCAGGACTGGGACCTCTGGTTAACGATGCTGCACCAGGGGAAAAAGGGTTGGTGGATTAATGAAGTGCTTTTTACAGTCAAGCCTCGGCGAAAGTTCAGGAAGAGCGAATGGGTGCCTAAATTTTTTTATAAAATTCCGTTCTATAAACCCAAGGCCGTGAGAAAGTATTTAGAAGCTGAAAAGATTATTAAAACAAAGCATAATCTTTCATGAGCGAAAAACTACAAAAATATTTAGCTTCCGCCGGCATTGCCTCACGTCGTAAAGCTGAAGAATTAATTGCCAAAGGATTTATCAAAATTAATGGCAAAGTTGCTAAAATCGGTGATCGAGTTGGGCCCGGCGATAAAGTAACCTACAAAGGAAAATCGGTGAAAGCGGAAAAGCATGTTTATTATGCTTTTTATAAACCCCGCGGTGTAATCACAAGTTTGACCAGTCAGCAAGGAAAATCTTTAAAACCGTTTTTAAAGACAGTGCCAGAAAAAGTTTTTCCAGTAGGCCGACTGGATAAAGACTCCGAAGGTTTGCTAATCTTAACAAATGACGGTGACTGGGCTAACCAGATGGCCCACCCAAGCCATGATCATGAAAAAGAATATATTGTTCAGTTAAATAAGCCTATTACTGATGATATTATTAAATCTTTTGAAAAAGGATTGAGGCTGGATAACCGGAGACTCCGCTCGGTGAAGGTAAAATCAGTCAGCCAAAACAAAAAGCTGGTCACCCTGATACTAAAACAGGGTTTAAAAAGGCAGATTCGCAGAATGTTTGAAAAGTACAAGATTCAGGTTACATATTTAAAAAGAGTGCGGGTTCATAAATATAAACTTAACACACTTAAACACGGCCAGTTAAAGCAAATCAATCCATGAAAGTTTCAATAATAATTGTCAGCTGGAACGTGAGGGATCTTCTCAAGAAATGCCTTGAGAGTATTTTTAAATATACCAAAGAAATTGATTTTGAAGTTTTTGTGGTTGATAATTTATCTGGTGACGGCACCATCGACATGATCCAAAAAAAATTTCCCCAGGTCAAGCTGATTGCCAATAATTATAACGCCGGTTTTGCCAAAGCAAATAATCAGCCCCTTGTAAATGGGGTAGGGGAAGAGGTGCTTTTTATGAACCCGGACATGGAGTTTAATGAGAACACAATTAGAATCATGCATGATTTCATGACTGAGCACCCGGACACTGATATTGCCACCTGCATGCTGGAATACGCTGATACTGAACGTCAGAATAACATTAAAAGACTTCCCACATTCTGGTCACAATTTTTAATATTGCTCAAACTACACCACTTTTTAAGCTTTTTACCTACACTTCGTCGCTATCTGGCCAAAGACCTTGATTACACAAAAGAACAGCAGGTTTATAATATTATGGGTGCATTTGTTTATGCCAGAACTAAAAAATTTCAAGAACTGGGTTCCTGGAATGAAAAATACTGGCTCTGGTGGGAAGATGTTGATTTATGCAAGACTGCCAAGAATAAAGGTGTAAAAATTATGTACACACCAAAGACCAAGGTGATACACCATGAAGGCAAGAGCTTTGAACAGGTAGCCACACCGGCTAAACAATGGCGTTTTATCAAAGGCATGTTAAGATATTTCAGTATTCACCACACCATTTATGAAGTACTGCTACTCGCCTTAATTGTGCCGATCAGCATGGGACTAGCTTATTTATCAACAGTTTTAAATATTAAGCCAAGGCCGCAATCAAAAGTATGAGATGGGATATTTTTAGAAAATCAATGATATTTATAATCGTGTTTGAACTACTCTCATTTATTATCTACACCACTCAGGACGTTGCCAATTTCAGCTTCTTGCTCCTGGCGGCACTTTTCGCCATAATTGCCTTTCTCAATCTACCGCTCGCAATTTTAATAGCCTTAGCTGAGATTTTTATCGGTGGCATGGGTTATTTATTTTACTATGATCTTGGTGGAGCGCAGATTTCGATCAGAATGGCTTTTTTTATTATACTTCTTGCTGTCTGGATTGTTGAGCTCGCCAAAAAGCGGGGGATAACAGCTTTCTTAAAATCTAAATTCTTAATTCCTTATACTGTTTTTTTTACATTCCTTGGCATTGGACTGATCAATGCCTTTATTCGCGGCAATGGTATTGCTGATATATTTTTAGATTTTAATGCATATCTTTTTTTTGCATATCTTTTTATACTTTACGACTTTCTTAAGATACATGACCTGTGGAAACAGATCTGGTATGTCGGCATTGCTTGTTTTGGCTGGCTCGCCACAAAGACACTGATAATTTTATATTTTTTTTCACATGGTATAGAAACTGCGGTCTGGCCCATTTACCACTGGGTTCGCAACACCGGGATTGGTGAAATTACTTTAATGACTTCTAATATTTATCGCGTTTTTTTCCAGTCACACATATATTCATTGATTGGTTTAGCAATTTTTGCCACAATTCTGTTTATATACCGTTCAAAAATGAGCCGCTTAGACAAGGTTCTATTATTTAGACTTCTTGTCTTAGGGTCCGCAACCGTATTAATCAGTCTTTCCCGCAGTTTCTGGGCCGGAGCATTGGCATCCCTGCCATTAATAATATTTTTTGTTTTTTATAATAAGATCGCACTTACCAGATTGCTTAGAAGAGCCTTTATTGGTTTGATGGCCGTTGCTTTTGCCTTTTTAGTATTGTTTGTTGTTGTAAGGTTCCCTTTCCCTGATCCTGGGGCAGGATCCTTTGGCAGTTTATTTAGAGACCGCACCAATGTAAGCGACGAAGCCGCTGCGGCCTCCCGTTGGAACTTATGGCCTGAACTTTGGAAAGGGATTCTAAAAGAACCGGTTTTGGGACAGGGCTTTGGTGCCAAAATCACATATATTACTGACGATCCAAGAATCAGGGAGGTGAGCCCGACTGGTGAATACACCACTTTTGCGTTTGAATGGGGTTTGCTCGACATTTGGTATAAAATCGGCTTACTTGGCATTGCGGCTTATCTCTGGGTGCTGATATCAGTGTCAAAAGAAGGAATAAGGCAATATTTAAAAGACAAGGACAATGTCATGCCCCTGGCTCTTGTTTCTGGTTTAATTGTTTTATTTGTTGCCAACTTTTTTACCCCTTATTTAAATCATCCTTTGGGAATCGGTTATTTGATTTTAACTACAATATATTTAGACAGAAATTAATAATTTAAAAAACAGCTTCGAGTGAGGCTGTTTTTTATTTATGATAATTGCGTCTGGCTGAAGTCCTGATATCCGTTTATAAACTGCTGAATTGACATTGGCTTTTTACCCTCAAGCTGAACTTCGATTAACTTGAGATTTCCATTGCATGTACCAACGAGTTCATTCTGCGTTTGTCCTGGTTCAAGCTTGGGCTCGTCAGGACCGAGTTCGGCTTTTATTATTTTAATCTTCTTATCATCCCATGAGCAGTAACTGCCTGGCCAGAGGGTGAAGGCTCGAATTTGCTGTTCAATTTCTTTTGCTGATTTATTCCAGTCAATTTTTGCGTCATTTCGTTTTAGTTCTTTTGACAGGGTTACTTTAGATTCGTCCTGGGGTTCAGGGGTAATCTTTTCTTCAACATAATCGACTAGAGAAGGCACAAGATTCTGAGCTGCCAAGATTGCCAAATCTTCGGTTAGCTTATCAGTTGTGACACCGGCCGGGATTTCGTGCTCAATTTGTTTAATAATCGGGCCGTGATCAAGTTTTTCATCCATAAGCATGTATGATACACCAGTTTTTTCATCACCATTCAAAATCGCGTAAGCAACCGGTGAGGCGCCGCGCCAGCGGGGCAGGAGAGAAGGGTGAATATTTACACAGCCGTACTTGGGAATTTCTAAAATATTCTTGGGCAGAATGTGGCGAAAAGCAAAAACTACAATAAGATCAGGATTAAACGATTTGATTTGTTCAACCGTGGTTTCTGTAATCTGCTCCGGCTGGTAAACGGGGATATCGTGCTTTTGGGCACGTATTTTTACAGCCGGGGGCATGGGCTGGCTTGATCGGCCAATCGGCCGATCCGGCTGAGTGTACACGGCCATAACGTCAAAACGATCATCACGCACCAATGCCTCAAACGCCGGCAACGTGATTGCCGGCGTACCCATGAAAATAGTTTTTATTGAATAATCTGCCATTCTACATCTTTAAAGGCTCCTGAATATTTTTTGCCTTATCAATAAATAATACACCATTTATATGATCCACCTCATGTTGCAATATTACCGCAAGCATACCTTTGGCACGCATCCGGATGCGCTTGCCTTTGCGATCAAGAGCAACCACGGAGACGGCACGATGTCGATTTACTTTACCCCAGACACCCGGAATTGAAAGGCAGCCTTCTTCAACCTCAACCTTACCCCAGGAAAAACGATATAATTTGGGATTAATAAAAACCAGAGGGTTTTTACCATCCAAAGCAACAATAATGTTTAAGTTTTTTGCCACCTGCGGCGCAGCCAGGCCAATGCCATCATGTTTAATCATGGTGTCAATCATGTCGTCAATAAAGTCCTGACATTCCTGCACCCCCAAATATCTTTTTTTAACCGGGGCGCTCTTTTTTCTTAGATAAGCGCTTGGGTGGGTTACGATTTCTTTAATTGCCATATTAAGTAAGTATGTATTCTGGATCTACATCTATGATTATACCATCAAGTAGATTTTTTAAAAAATTTATGTTTTCTTTAGGACTAATCTTTAAAGTTATGAGATAACGGTAATTGTTCCTAATTTTTATCGGTGTTGCTCCGTACGGTCCCATTGCCTCAGCATCAAGCTCTTTAATCATGGCTTCAAGCTTTTGTGACGCGATCCGGGCTTTTTTCTGAGCCACATCAGGGTCAGTGTGCTGGATTACGATTTTGATTAGCCTCTGGAACGGCGGATAGTTAAAGCTTTTGCGCGCCTTAAGTTCATCCTCAAAAAATGCTTCAATGTCAGTAAGGTTTTTTAAAACCTTATTTTGCGGCCGCCGGGTCTGCACAAATAGTTCGGCCTGAATTTTTGATGATAAATTTTTAATCTTTCTGATTTCTTGCCAGGCACGTTCAGTTGAGCGAAAGTCCGGAATGTTAAAAAGATTATCGGCATTTATTACTCCCACCACACCTACGCCCAAATCACTCGTAATCTGCCAATAATAATCTTTGAGTATCAGATTGGTGCCAAGAATGATGTCGTAATCAGCCAAACGGTGATCGGTTTTGTAATCTACGTCTTTATCAAGCCGCAAAACATGATATTTGGCAAATAACTTTTTTATTTCCAGTTCTAAGCGCTCAGTACCGGCCCCGAGCATTTTAATGTTAGTGCTGTTGCATTCTGGACAAGCTAGGATCATATCCTGAGCATTGCCGCAGTGATGGCACAGCAAATGATTACCGTGAGCAATAAAGGGCAGCTGACAATTTGAGCACATAGCAGTGAATCCGCAGTCCTGACAAATTATGCTGGTAGCCCATCCCCGCCGGTTAAAAAACAGTAGCACTTTTTGGCCTTTTTGTAAAGCCTTGTCGCAAGCCTGCTCCAAACCATGGGAAAGCAGGGAAAAATTGTATTTTCGGCGCTCATCCTCAAGATCAATAATATTAATCTTAGGTTTTTCAGTCGGCATCATTTCAATGACCTCCCATTTTTCCTTTTTTGCTTTGTCCCAGGTTATTAAACGCGGTGAACCAGTGGCAAATACAATGGGCACATCGCGCTTTAAGGCAATCGTGCGGGCATCATAGCGCGGATTTTGATCATACTGCTTAAAATCGGCCAGATCCTCATCATTGAGAATAATTGCGTCCAAATTGCTGCTGGGAGTAAAGATCCCGGCTCTCGTAGACACTAAAACCTTTTTACGGCCCTCAACAAAATCAAGCCAATTTTTCCAATATTGGGTTTTAGAGAATTCACTGTGCAAACTGACTACCTGATTTTTAAAAAAATTCTCAAGATACTTGGCGGTTGTATTAACAAACGCAATCTGCGGCTCAAGTACAATAACCTGACCATTTATCTTTTCAACATAATGTTTTATGTTCTCCAAAAGCAGATTGCGATCCTGATATATCAACAAAATTGGTTTTTTTCCGGGTTCAAGAATGGGTTTAATACCAGAGAGTTTAACATTAACCTCGGGTACTTCGATTGGCTTGTACTGAGCCTTTCGCTGAGGCACGCCCGGCAAAAAGGCCTTAAGCACCATTGGCTTGGAAACAAAATAATATTCAGATATACGGTCCAGAAGATTAAGATCTCTTTGCTTAAAAGGAGCAAAGGGCAGAATAGCAGATTTAATCGGTAATATCTTACCCTGTACATTGGTGTGCTGTTTAATGCGATATACCAGGCCCTCGATCGTTCGGTTGCGAAAAGGAATATTCACTAAAAACCCAGGTTGGATAACCTGGGTCAGATCTTCAGGAACCTCGTAGTCGAATATTTCTAATTCCTGAGGCAGACGAAAATTTGGAATTACCTCAGCATACATAGTTAAGATAATTGAAAATTACATGTTAGATAGCCCACGCCAAACGGCGCTTCATACGACAATATCTCCGGTTTATATTTCATACCATCCAGCATTCCGAGCAGGATGATGAGTGAACTAAGGCCGCACTCATGAGCGCCCTCAATCATTGCATCATTCAGTCCGACCAACGACTCCACGTCGTTATTGGACAACAGCTCCTGTAACTTATCATCGAATTGTTGGCCATATTCAGAAAAGCCAGCCGGCGCTTCGGTTGACAGGGCATGAGAAAGATCACCAGAAGCAATAATTGCCACACGCTTGTTAGTGTCTAAAATTAACTCTTTAAGCTCTTGACCAAACTCAAAATGAGTTTTTAAATCAAGGCCAGAGCTGCTAATTGGTACGACATGAACGTTTTTATAGTTCTCAGTCAAAAAAAACAGAGGAACCACGCTGCCGTGATCAAGCTTCTCACATGTATCAAGCGTGACTGCTACTTTTTCATCACGCATGTGCCGCTGAATTCGGTCAATCAGTAGGTAATCTGAAGGAAACTCAACTCTAGTTGCAAAATCACCAAATTCTTCAAAATCACCAATATATTTATCACACAAATTAATTGAAAAGGTGTCGTCATAAACCGTGCCATGTGGACTGATTACCACCGCCACGTCCGGCTTACTAGAACAAAAACGCTGCTCCAAAATACGATAGGAGTCAGCAGTTTTCTTAATCTTCTCAAGGTTTTCTTTGCCCACGCTGGGAACTAAAACCGGAGTGTGCGGACAAAACGCAGAAAAGACGATCATATATTAATTACCAGCAGTCTCTACGTCACCTGACAAAATATAAAGTGCTTCACCGATTTCGTGAAGTGATAAAGCTTTTTCTGTGGTTTCAATAATATTTTCCCATCTATAACCCATGCCTTCAAAAACGTCGGCCGAAGGAATCGGCCTTAGTACACCTTCGGATACAACATAAACACTTGGATTACCGACCATTTTTAACAGTTCGCCATCTTTAAATCCAACCGGCGGCATGGTTTCGTATTGTTCAAGTTCTTGCGGGCTGACCTGCTGAATAAACCAGTTGCCAAAGCGGGTGGCCATAATCTCACGCGACCAGATTGGATATTTTTTACCGTCTTGAATCCAGTAGACACCCCCGGTAGTATTATCCTGAAGGAGCGCGCCTTGCGGATACACGGTTTCCAAAGTGATCATTTCGCCCTCTCCATATAGATTAATGTCTGACCATTCAACATCAATTATTTCGTCAGGATTAAAGCCAATGGTTTTAAAAGTATCCCAGGAATCAATGCCGCGTCGTTTGTCACCGTCTAAAAGAAACACGGTGCCGCGAGGTGAACGGAGCAGGGAATACTCAGGAAATTTAATTGCTTTGCCATCCTCATATCTGTCCAGATCGGTTTTTGAAACCGGAATTACTTTGCCAAGGTCATAACGCGATAAAAGCGCAGCCATGGAATGAAACGGCCGTTTCTGGCCGTACTGAATCAACCAGATGCCGGGTTCGCCAGCGGCCTGAAGAAGGGAACCGTTCGGATAAAGCTGGGTGAACCACCTTTGCCAAATATTCCACAGGCTCTGGTTGCCGTGGATGTGCGGCGTGTAAGTATAGTTTGCGGCTGTGGCATTGTTATAAGGAATTACAATCTGGTCATCAATCTCAATAATTTTGCCTGGACCATAACCGGCAGAGGTAACGCCGTACTCAGCCAGATCAACTAAATATCCTTCGCGGTACTGCATGGCCGAAGAACGGATCTGTTTGGCAAAGCCGCGCCAGCGCTGAATCTGCTCATCCTGAGTGGTGCAGCTGTCGCACACGGCATATCCGGCCGCCCAGTCTAACTGCTTTTGGGTCGGGCTCGGATCTTCAACTAGTGATTGCTCTTTTTGTATTAATGCCAGAATAAATTTTGGACTAATAACCCAAGTGTTGGCTACCCGATGAATAATCTCAGCCGCTGTTTTCATTATCCCGTCGGTATCTTCAGTAATATAGTTAGCTAAATAGCTACCTTTACGTTCTAGAAACTTCTGAATATCTTCCAGGCTCATTGAATTATAATCAGTTAAGTCCTCGTCACTTAAAACATAATTTGGATTAAACTCAACTGCCAAAACAGGGGAAAGTGGTACTATTAAAAGCGATATAATTACTATAAAATTTGTGATTTTTAGCATCTTTTTCATAATATATTTAATATTAATTTGTACTTAAATTATAGCAAAATAGTCGTAAAAAAGCAATAAAAAAAAGACGCCGGCATGGAAACCGCGCGTCTATTTTTATATACGATTATTTAAACACCACCTTGCCCTTAGAATCAATATCAATTTTCAATTTCTGGTCTTCTTTAATATTGCCTTGGATAATTTCTAAAGCAAGGGGATTGAGGATGTCGTTTTGAATGATTCGCTTGAGCGGCCGTGCTCCAAAGGCCGGATCATAGCCTTTTTCAGCAAGATATTTTTTTGCTTTGTCAGTAATGGTAATGTCAATGTGTTTAAGATTTAAACGCTTTTTGACAATCTCGATCTGAAGATCGACAATTGCACTAATGTCGCTAGGGGATAAAGCATGGAAGATAATAGTGTCATCAACACGGTTTAAGAATTCGGGTTTAAAGTGTTGAGACATCATTTCCATTACACTGGCTTTCATTTCAGCATACTGCTGCTTCTCGCCTTTGGAAGCTTCATCTTCAAAGCCAATTTTACCTTTTTTTGATGAGATGTTGAGGATGGCTTCTGAGCCAATATTTGAAGTCATAATAATCACCGCGTTTTTAAAATTGGCAGTTCGTCCTTTTGAATCAGTCAACCGGCCGTCATCAAGAATCTGCAAAAGCATGTTGAACACATCTGGATGTGCTTTTTCAATTTCATCAAACAAGATAACCGAGTAGGGACGTCGACGAATAATGTCAGTAAGCTGGCCACCCTCTTCATGTCCAACATAGCCGGGAGGGGAGCCAACCATTTTAGAAACACTGTGTTTTTCCATATATTCTGACATGTCCAAACGCACCATGGCTTCTTCATCATTAAATAAGAATTCTGCCAATGCCCGGCCTAGCTCGGTTTTACCAACACCGGTCGGACCCAAGAAAATAAATGAGCCGATTGGCCGGTTTTCCTCGCTGATACCGGCACGAGAGCGGCGAATAGCATTTGACACTGCCGCAATGGCTTCTTTTTGGCCAATCACTCGCTTTGAAAGCTCATCTTCTAACCGAACCAGTTTTTCTGCTTCAGTTTCAAGCATTTTTGAAACAGGAATACCGGTCCAGCGTGAGATAACCGTGGCAATCTCTTCCTCAGTAACTTCTTCTTTTAATAGGCCTCGGTCTTTTTGAATGTCGCGCAAACGTTTTTCCTGCTCTTTGGTTTGTTTTTCAAGTTTAGGAATTTTGTCATAACGGATCTTGGCAACTTCTTCAAGATCGCCTTTTCGCTCTTTAATATCTGATTCTTGCTTTAATGAATCTAATTGCTTTTTATAGTCACGTAGATTTTGGATAACGTCTTTTTCCGACTTCCAGGCCAGTTCAAGCTCAGAACAAGATTCTTTGACTTCAGCTAAGTTTTTTTCTAACTCTTTAAGCCGTTCTTTAGAGCGTTTGTCTTTTTCTTTTGACAAGGCGCGCTTTTCAATTTCAAGCTTGGTCATTTCACGCTTGTACTTATCAAGCTCTTCTGGCATTGAGTCGATTTGCATGCGAAGGGCAGAACCGGCCTCGTCAATTAAATCAACTGCCTTATCGGGCAAAAAGCGGTCGGTAATGTAACGGCTGGAAAGTTCAGCCGCGGCAATGATTGATGGATCAGTGATCCTGATACCGTGGTGGACCTCATATTTTTCTTTAATGCCGCGTAAAATCGCGATTGTGTCTTCAACCGAAGGCTCAGGCACAAACACCGGCTGAAAGCGGCGCTCCAATGCCGCGTCTTTTTCAATATGTTTTTGATATTCTTTCAAAGTTGTCGCACCAATTGCTTTTAATTCGCCACGTGCCAAAGCTGGTTTAAGCATATTTGAGGCATCAAGTGGGGAACCTTCAGAAGTGCCCGCACCAACCAATGTGTGCAGTTCATCCATAAAAAGAATAATTTTTCCTTCTGAATCTTTAATTTCTTTAATTAATGCCTTTAATCGGTCTTCAAATTCTCCGCGAAATTTTGTACCGGCCACCATGGCACCGAGGTCGAGTGACACGATTTCTTTTTTTTGCAGACTTTCCGGTACATCGCCATCAACCACTCGTTGTGCCAAACCTTCAACAATTGCGGTTTTGCCGGTTCCAGCCTCACCAATTAATACCGGGTTATTTTTAGTACGGCGTGACAACACCTGCATTACCCGACGGATCTCACCGTCACGCCCAATGATTGGATCCAGTTTTTCCTGACGCGCCATCTCAGTAAGATTGGTACAGTATTTTTCAACGGCCTGATATTTGGCTTCGGGTTCGGGTGAATCAACTTTTTGAGAACCCCGCACATCTTTTAACGCCTTTAAAACTTCTTCATAGTTAACGCCAGCTCGTTTTAGAATTTCCGCCGCTTCTGATCCTGCCTGGATTAATCCCAAAAGAAGATGCTCAGTTGAAATATAATCGTCTTTAAATCCTTTGGCTTCTTTTTCTGATTGTTTAATTACTTGAAAAAGACTAGGGGATATATATACCTGACCAGTCTGCGGACCCATGCCCCCAGACATCACACTGTCCAGCCCGGCGGTTGGCATAACCTCAAGCTCAGCCCTGGCCATTTTCTTTATTTTGTCAGGATTGGAATTGATTTTTTTAAGTACATTAATAACTACGCCTTCATCCTGCTCTAAAAGTGCGAGTAGGAGATGGAGTGGCTCTAGTTGCTGTTGACCAGCCTCAGTAGCGATCATATGAGCTTCCTGAAGAGCTTCCTGGGACTTGGTGGTAAAATTTTGTGGTAACATAGCTAAATTTTAGTATTGCCATTTTTGGCAGTTAAAGTCTTAGAGTGCTAGCATTATTATATCAAAAACTTTTAAAATGTCAATACTTGACTTATTTTAGCAAAAATTGTAGGATAACATCAGGAAGGAGGGAGGAGATGGAACAAGCAGTTACCAGGATCGAGGACATAGAAGGTACAAGTGCACATATTGACGAGTGCTTTGACAACTATCCACATCTAATCGATGTGGCAAAATGCATTGGCCGGCAATGGCTCAAACACCCGATTCAGGGCACAATTACCATTTGTGCCGCTGTCGGGCTGGTCACCCTCGGCACTTTGTACGTGCCAATCAAGCTCTTGGCCAGACGCTCCAACAACAAGTTCGTTCTGAAGTACATAGCCTAGCTCAGCTCCGCATTGCGGGGCTTTATTTTATTTAAAAATTTTGCTAAAATAAGCTTATATGAGAGTATTTTTTGCAATAAATCTACCTGATACTGTTAGATATGAACTTGAGGCAATTTTAGAAGAAGCTAAGAAAAATAATAATTATCCATCATTAAAATGGGTTAAACCAAAATCTTTGCATCTTACATTGCATTTTCTTGGTGATCAGGACGAAGATTCAATAAATAAAATTATTGAAATTGCATCAAAAACCGTTACTGAATTTAAACCAACGCATGTTAGTGTAGGTGAGTGGGGTGGATTTCCAAATCTTGATAATCCCAGGATTGTTTATTTATCATTGATTGATTCTGACACCTTAATTAATTTGCAAAAATCATTAGGAGACAAATTAAAAAAAGCCGGCTATGAAATTGATACCCGGCCGTGGCAAACTCACGTCACTGTGGCACGAAATAAAAATACCCGCGAACTAATGAATATAAAACTGCCCAGCATTGGTGAGCTTGAGTGGGATGTGCAAAGTTTTGAACTAATGAACAGTAAGCTTCTGCCGGACGGAGCTGAGTATGAAGTAGTAAAGAGTTTTAAATTATGAAAGACAAGATAACAATACTCGGCATCCAACTGAATAACATTTCAAAAGAACAGGTTTTTACTAAGATTAATGATTTTTTAAAAAGCAATAAACTAAACACAATCTTTACACCCAACCCGGAAATGCTTGTTGATGCGCAAAGTGACGAAGAGTTTAAAACAATTTTAAACAATGCTGATCTGGCGGTAGAGGACGGCT
>JABAHP010001649.1_pt1 | contig 57106 bp, 21 predicted proteins | sample 7062081 | NCBI WGS metagenome assembly JABAHP01 (sample SAMN14534357, study PRJNA622989) | marine sediment metagenome | biome: marine biome [ENVO:00000428]; feature: marine pelagic biome [ENVO:01000023]; material: deep marine sediment [ENVO:00002113] | place: India: Gulf of Kutch | collected...
TTTTCAGGAGGGGGCACCACGGGGGAGGGAAGGAAAGTTTAATAAATCATAATAGATTGTATTTTTTAATATATTCTATTAATTCTCCATAATCTCCTAATGTAGTTGCTTTTTTTAGATTACGGAATTTCCCAAATTCTTTATCCTCAATATCCTTAAATTTAAAAAAATTATCCTGATTAATTATACCATCATTTCTGAATTTTTCAACATCTTCCTCTTCATCATGAATCGTAGAAAAAATATAGCTATCCTCTTGCTCCTTACCAATAGCTTTTCCAGATTTAGTAAAAATTTGATCATGTAGAATAACGAATTTACCTAAAGTAACCTTTGAACAATTTGTAAGAATATAATCAATTAATCTAATATACTCAGAAAAATCTTCAAAGTAATGAAAAAATCCAATAAATCCCATGTTCATCTATTCCTCACAGTTTAAATAGGGAATTACTTTAGATTGTGTTTTTCAACGTAATCTATGAATTCTTTATAACTTGTTAAAGTAGTAGCTTTCTTAAGATTATTTCTATCATCAAATTCTTCTCTTGAAATATCTTTTGTATTAATAAAATTTTCCTTATCTATAATGCCATCTTCTAAAATTTGTTCATAAGTAGCTTTATCTGAAAAAACCGATGTAAATGCAAAACTATTTTTTTCTTTTCTACCTAATAACTTTCCATCTTTAGTAGAAATTTGGTCGTGTAGAATTATATATTTCCCCATACCAATAAAAAATTTATTTGTTAATATGTAATCTATTACTCTAATGATTTCTGAATAATCTTGGAACAAATGAAAATAACCAAATAATCCCATTTTTTTTTCAATATTGTATATTTATTATCCTACTTNNTTTTCAGGAGGGGGCACCACGGGGGAGGGATATAATGATAAGAAGGGGGAGATAAGATTATTTTTAAAAAAAGACTTATTTGCTAGCTTTATTTAATAAGCTCATGATTTCATTTCCAATTTTACGCAATTGCTCATAATTTTCTTTATCTCGACTACGATCTCTTTTTAGTCTCAGTCTCAAGCAATTTCCAATTTCTTCATGATACATCAATTGAAATTCAAAGCTTTCTATTTTATAAGTTCTATATCTTGACCATATACCATCCACATTTTCAATTAATTCTATATCAAAATTTTTATCAATAATGTTTGCAAGTTTATTGAAATCATCTATATATTTCAGATTAATGAAATTTATATGTAATCCACTTGGAAATTGTGATTCACTAATTTTAGTCTTCATAATTAGTCCTTTTTATTTTTAAATTATCTACACCAAATACATTCTAAATTTCTAGTATAGCTTCTAATTTTTAAATTTTAATTATATTATATATGAATCTCTATTAAATTGGATGCCATGCTAACAAATCAAATCTAACAACATCAAAGCTAACTTCCTCGTTTTTTTCTGATAAAATGTCTTTAAATTCATTTGGATTGACTAGTAGTACATCTCCGTTTATTTGAACTCCAAACCAATCTTCATTTTTAAGTTTAAAATTATCTCTACTCCAATGATTAGATGGGATATGATATTCTATTAATTTTCCTTTAATTCTAGTATGAATTCCATCTGGAAGCGAATTAATATTTTTTAGTATGAACGCTTGGATTAAACACTCAACCATTTGATTTTTAAATTTTCTAAGATCATACCCACTTAAATCAAAAATTTTAATTTCAAGACCATTTTTTAATTGCCCAAAAATAACGTAATCATAAATTTTATCTTCATATTTAGCGCCTATTTTAACATCTTTTATTAAAATTTTCATAGAAAATCACTTCTCCTCTAATAATTATAAAATCACTTTAATTTTGATATTTGTCATAAGGGAATGCATTTACAATATAACCATTATTAGCAATTATAATAGCTAAATATCTATATTTTCCATTAATCATTCCAATATCATAAATATATCGATCTTTACTTTCTATTTTATCAATTTCATTTTGTCCAGCTACAACCTGGAAAATTAATTGAACAATCTCATCTTGATCAGTTATTCCAAGATAGTTATCGAAATCATCGAGATGACCTTCAATGATATGAATTAATCCAGATTCAGAATTACCTAGTTCTAACCATACGATTCTTTCTGTTCCATATTTTTCCTTAATTTCAATAATTCTCTCTTCATTAAATGAGACAAATTTTCCATCAATTCTAGTGTTTCGTAATCTATGAATAAGAAAATCCCTTTCATTAATATGAGAATCTGATCGAAAATATTTCCACCATCTATTATAAACCATCCATTCACTAACTCCCAACTCGTTGTTAACACTTGATCGAGACTTCATTGAACTCTCAATAATTTTTTCCCAGAGAGCGTTCCCTGTATATCCTTCATTCTTATAGTGTTCTACTATCCCATCCCAATCATAATTTTCATCATTTTCCCTTAAGTAATTTGCTAAGTTTTGATCTTTCATTAATCGCCTAGCCTCATCTCGTAAACAATTCCTTAAATAAAATGCTTGTACTGCTTGAAGTTTCAGTGATAGCTTACTATCTAATAAATTTCTTATTTTATATTCTTGCCTCATATACCATAGTCTTGTTTCTCGATTAGTTAATGATTGAGGTTTTAATCCTTTACTTAAAGAGTCTACGAGATTAAATGCTCTTTTATAAAATTTAAGATATTTTAAGGGCTTTTCTTGAATAGGGGCTGGCATTCCAAAGGCTTGGAATAAAGGCACATATCTGTTTTTAAACATTTCTTCGAGTGCTAAATAAGCTTCCTCAGATAAATCCACGATTCCAATTACATCTTTTTCAGAAACGGGTGAACTGTCAACTAATGGATTGGTATCGGGATTTACTCCCTCTGTAACATAGAATTTTTCACCATTAGATGTATAAACATATTCTACTCGATGGACAATCTTCAAACCATCTCGATAAAATACGATGATATCTCCCTTTTTATACTGTGTGCCTTCTGGCATCAATCTCATAGGTACTTCAGCACCAGGTTGTAGTTCAGCTATGCCAGACNNATTGAAATCAGACGCTGAATTTACCTTTCCTTCAATCTGATAACCTCTTTCAATAAAGATTCCTACATCCATTATAATTCGTTCAAGTTTATTGATCTTTAGACCGCTATTAATTTTATTGATGATTTTAATGGTAACTTCAGGATTAATTACAATATTTTGCCCTTTTTTCATTAAGATTTGTTGCCCTTGGTAAAACGTTGTTCTAAGCATTGTAGTTGCTCTGTCAAGCAATTGAACTGGAAAGGGGATTCTTTTAATTTTCTTGTTTGCAACAATTTTCTCTTTAAAGGAATAAAATTCATTATAAATATATTCAATTACATCTCTATGGTAAGCAGAAAGTATCCCCTCCTCAGCATTTCCAACAGAATTTTTAGATTCAAGAGATTTTACTTCTGTATTTTGAGCATCAATTTCATACTGAGCTGTTTGAAGATCAATTTTTTTAGGATCATAATCGATAAATAATTCAAAATCGTTAAAAATGCTGTTGAAACGAGTCTCCTTGAATTTCTCAGAAAGTTTTAACTGCTTTATTATAGCATCAACATGAGGATTTGGATCGAAAAGTGGTGCAATATTTATCGCAGGAGGTTTATGGGTATCGGTTTTCTGATTAGAATCTGAATCTTGTTGTTTATCATGGAACAGATCAATTAGAGCTTCATTGTCTATACTCGATGGCTTTTTAAGGTATCCAAGAATCTCTGTTGCATCCTTGCCAAACCATTTAACTAATTTAGCCTTACTTCGAGCGTGGTCTATTGCCTTCATTTGTGCAGATACTTGTGGTGCTTGTATTATTCCCTTTACCATCTTACTAAGACTCTTTAGTGCTGGGAAACTGAAAGTGCCAATAAACAACGATGGAATAAGCATGAAAAGCCCCTTAAAGAAGCTTGACTTAATAAGAGCCTCCCACTTACGTAGTGATTGCTTTTCCTCAACTTTGACGTCGTTTTCCTGATCTAGTCGAGCCAAAACCTCGTTCCTAGTGTCAGTATTGCCCGTGTCCTGAGCCGCTAGCAAGGATATTTTATTCATGAAGTTCGTGTTTAATTGAGGATCGATATCGGTTCCAAGAACTAATGACCCTACAGCACCCGTAGTCTCTCTCCATGAAGTACCTATAGCAGATATCCAGAATGCTACGTCTTCAGAGAGAAACCCAGTCATTTCACATACATTTTCAGCCAAAGTCTCAATTATTCCATCTTTCACTATCTCATCAATGATCTCTTTAAATGGTGCTAACCATAAGTCCTTACTAAGAAGTTTCTTAGGAATAGACTTAATAACAGATTTCCAGTAAGATTTGAATGATTGTTTAAGTGACTGTTTAACAACTTCCCCACCAGCCTTTGACTGAGCTTTTCCTGAACCTTGAGTGGTCTCTGCTCCAAACAACATAAATGGGATACTTATAAACGTTGACCAGAAGGTGACCGTCTCTGTATATGCGATTTCAGAGATCATATTAGCCGAAACTTCAGCATAGGTGTACTGGTTAAAGTAATCCATGATAGTGTAGAAGGTAGCCTGTGCTAAGGCTAAATCGCTAGTTTCTTCAGTCGTGTCGGGTACAAAGATATCAAAGTATATATGGATGTTATAAAATACTTTGGAATCAAGAAATTCTTCCATCCATATTTGATTTAATACATTTTTAAAATCAGGGAATCGTTCTGAAATTATTTTTTCAAGTGATTCATTGAAATATATATTACCAGATTCAAGATTATAATAGGACCTACTTACTAGAAGATCTTGAGCGATATATTCTAACTCTTCGTCTTCATTTTCTTTAATTATATCAATCGAAATATAGTTAATTGGATAATAAAAGCTATTGTTGTTGAGAGGGATCTTTGCTTTATATCCTACTTGAACTTCAAGTTCACCTAATGTTTCATATGGATCAATTCCTTCAGTGTTCCCATAATCTTTACATTGGGTAGTTATTACTAGATGCCCTGACTTTGGACGAATTTCCCAATATCTATCTGGACTTAAAACAACTGGTCTGTACAGAACCTGTTGTGGTAATAACCACCCTTGCATCGCAGAATTAACAAATTCGTACTGTGGGCGCTTGTCAACGCAGGTAGGACGGACGGTATCAAATTGATTGTTTGACCTTACCTTGACAATAGTCTCAAGATAACCTAAGGTGTTGGCCCAATACCACTCGTAGATATTGATCAGACTATCTGTATTCACATATCGGTAGTATTTACGTTGATTATAAGATGATAGCTCACTGGTATGCAAAAGATAATTAAGATTTAGACCATCAAAATCGAGAGCAGTAAATACATCTGGATTTGATTCTCCCATGTGCCAGAAATTATCCCATAATAGCGCGAAAAATCCTCCAAGGTTCAACGCTCCAACCATCCGCCCAAGATTTGGAGGGCTTACTAATGCTTGAGCTGTATACTGATTTCCAGGCTCTCCGCCGCTTACTGTGGTATAATACCCTCCTGGATGCCCAATAAGAGCGGCGATCATACTGTCTTGTAATATTCGATCTCCGATAGCTTTATAATTTAAGGAAGTTGGTTCTCGGCGGTCAGTTGCTAAACTATAGAATGTCTGAGAACGTGACTGAGACTGGGCATTATGTATCTGTGTATCAATGTTCAACTTGGTGAGAAGAGTGTAAGTAAGGAAATAGTTTAGCTTGCCTAATGCTTCACCGATCCCTGGGATCCATTTTACCGCAGCACTCATAATTGCAGCAACACCACACATAAAGACTTGTTGTACAATATCTCCTTCTAATTGTTTCCTATATTGTTCCCAAGCAGTCGAATAGGTTTCATGTCGGATATCATAGAATAGCGTAGAAAATTTCGTATTTTGTTGACTTTGCTCTACTAATGCATATATTTCAAAGATTTGATCTTTAGGTTTTAACCCTAATTTCTCTAAAGGTGATTTTTCTTCCCACAATAACTTAACATCTTGTAGTCTATTGAAGTTGTAAACCCAATCAGTTCCAAACATTGTGGATTCATGAGCTAAGTTGTCAAGGTCTGAAACTGTACTTTTGGTCTGATCCAAACTCTCATAGGGTGCGAAATCATTTATGCCATCATAGTTATACCCTATTGCCATTACATTAAATTCCAGTAGTCCTGAGTAATCAGTTCTGCGGTAAGTATTGCTTAATATGTAAACAGTCTCATAAAAGTTGTTATTATCACTGTCTACATAGAAATAAAAGCCGTCTGTCTTTGCTTTTCCCTCAGCAAACAGTTCTGCATCTGAAGTATAATACACTTTGCCGTCAAGAGGTCTAATGAATATTCCGGTTGCGTCAAACTCTACCCAACCGTCATCTACTGTATTTTTACGGGATGTTCTTCCAAAATCATTATATAACGAATATCTATTTGGAATTCTTAAGATAATAGTCTGCTCAAATGCATTAGAGTTATAATCATACCCATCTCCTATAACACGCAAGGAATCATATTTCACTGGCACATTATCAGGTCCCCATGTCTGTCCGCTCCATGTAAGATTTTCAAAGTGAGTAAACGGTAAGGTTGGATCAAAACTTATTGAAGATTCTTGTCCAGTATCAATATTAGTTATTGAATGTTCTTCAACCAAATCAGAGAAGAATACATCCACTCCAGTCTCAAAATTCTCGAAGTCATCCTTATAAACTCTTTGTTCTTCAATTTCACCTTCATTATTAAAATCGATTACAGTTAAAGTAGAATAGGTGAAACTATCAGTATATGATGTAGTGGTATTTTCTGTAAATTTACGATAGGTAGCTAATAATACTGGCTTATTCGCCCTTGTATACCAGTTACATGAACTAAAGTTGCGGGCTTCAAAATGTTCTTTTGTAAGATAATCATTAAAGACAATATCATTCTTTGGTCCATTAAAGAGAGCGGAAATACTTCGAGCGATATATTCACCTAACCAAGTGAATATGTTCTGAGTCTTAGCAGCTAAAATCGTCTCTCGATATTCTATTATTTCATAATATACATCAATATCAGCCTTTTCGTAGTCAATCTGGGTGTCAGGAATTCCATCTCTGTCATTATCAACTTTTATACTGTAAAAGGAAGATTTAGAATGCTCTTCTTTAACAACTTCACTTTGAATTGATTTTTGAGCCCAATAGTCCACGTCAGGAAGTACCATCTTGGTGATATAATATGGTAATAACGGTAGACAAAGTATATACAGAAGCAATTTTCCAATATTAAAGTCGAAATGAGCAAATACTTGATCATTGATATCAAACCATTGCGTCCTTCTCTCTTCATCAAGAGTTCTATCTTCTGTAATTTGATAGTTCTCAAAATCTTGAATCACAGTATACCAGTAAATTTCTCCTGAGCCTTGTGGATCATCAATACCATACTTGATGATATCTAGCTTCCCATCTCCATCAATATCGATGGTGAGTTTATAATCTGGCTCACCGTCCATATCGATGTCTGCAACATAAAGTATGGAGGTATCATCATAGTAAATCTCAAAATTATCATATAGTTCAGAGCCATACCCGATTAACTTATCCGAAGAACTCATATCGCCATTACGGCAATAATCAATAGTGGTAAATGAGGTGGAATCGCTAGTAATGATCTGTTGACTTTCAGCGAATAATAGACCTGTAATAGTGGTATAACTATAATCAATATCAAGGTAGCTATAGAAGCTATCTTGTGCATCTGAAAGGTAGGTCTGGTTAAACTCATTTAATAGATAAATTTCGGTATAACTTGAGAGTGGGGCACAAGAATAATTTAAAATTGCTGTTATTTGATCAAATGTATCTAATAATCCATTTGTAGAATTGAGGTCAGTGATATTCAACTCTTTGGAAGTGGCATTAAAAGTGATGGTGTAATCGCTGTTATCGGTTAGAATAATATAATCCAAGGTAGGAGTGATTCCAACCACTTTGTAAACACTTAAATTAACAAAGTCATCTTCAAAGGAAAGATCTCCGATATCAAAGCTATGAGTGTATTGGGATACATTCGTATATACGGTAAATCCTTCATAGTAATACTGAACGACTTTATATTCCGCTTCTTCTTTAAATGAATATGCTATATTTTCATAAGAGTGATCCATGGTATAAAGGGAAGAGTACCACTCATAAAATTCAGGCTTAAGTAAATAATTATAATCATAAATTACCCGAATTGAGTCAAGTTCAATATTTTCCACTTCAATTACTATTGGTTGAGTCCAAGACATATTGGTGGTATATTCAAAGTAAAGGGTGACATTTGGGCTTACCATTAATGGTTCTTCAAATTCTATGCCGAAATAATCGGGATATTGATTGAACGAGGGATTCCAAATGAATGTGTTGTTCGATGGATTGAAATGAAGTTGATGATCATTCCCAGAAAGTCCCGCTGTGTAATAGTTGCTCTCCTCATCGTAGATGGTAAGGAAATCTAACCAGCCTGAACTTGGATAAAATAACGGTGTGCTTTCTAATGTAAGCTGGTACTCATCACTCTCTGGATTGGCACTTGCTAAGAAACTTTCGAATTCAGTATACTGCCATACTCTACTATCCATGCTTCCATACTCTTCGGAAGCACCTAAAGATTCTTTTATAAGTACTATTTCGGAGATCGTGAGTTCATAAGTTGGATTGGGAACAGAAAAGATCAGATGTGTGAAATTTAGTGAATTTTTGCCGGTAGAAGCATATATTGAGGTCAAATTGAGGTCGATTTTTACTGATTTATATCTATTATTATATTCAGTATCAAATGGCGTCAATCGAAGTGAATTTTGATAATAGTAATCATCTAAAAATTCAGAATAAACATATGAATCATTTGCAGTCACTAGCATAAACTCTGCTTTTGGAAGATCTGGGTGTGAAGCATAGTTATACCCTTTGGCTTCAAAATACATTTCTCCAATGCCCATGGCAATTCCGCTATCCACAGGAGAATTATAACGAATAACAAAGGTTTGATCTTGTCTGAATCTCACAGTTTCATTAGTGGTGGGGTGGAGATACTTGATCGGGATATATAATATATATTTACTAATAGTAGACGTGTAATTCTCAACCGTGTAGGCTATTGACACGTTTTCTGGGAAAGTAAGGTATTCTAACTTGTCATTATAGACGTATGCTAATTCAGAATTGTTGATTTTAAGGTCATGTTCCAACTCAATATGCATATATTCACTACCGTCTTCCATAACCGAAACTAACTCGGAATCCCATTGCAAAGTTTGGTATCGTGCAATTCCGATATTATTATTTGAGCTGTACTTACCATCCGATCTAAAGGTTGGAACGAATTGTATTTTCTTTAAGGTATTTGAACTGGTAGGTAATTCAATTCTAATATTATGATCATACATCTCCAGATCTTCTCTGGAAATTGTCTGAGTTAATGCAGTCATTTTTCCTGAATTATCATATAGCTCTACTGTAAAGTACTCTAGACTTTCTATATTTTTGATATTCGTATGGACATATAATGCAATAAAATCTCCATAATGGAGATCATCAATAAGATCTTCATCAAATCCAGTTAACGCACTGTCTATATTAAATTCTAGTTTCTCTGTATTATCTGAAAGATATACAGCTATTTGGGAAGCAAAACAAACAATGTTATCGATCGATGACTCATTCTCGCTCATGAAATAGAACGCGTCTAAATTTGGAATAACATCTACTCCATCTTGATTCATCACGTCCCAATAAGGCATTTGTAAACTATCTGCCATAGAAGTGCTTGTATTATAGGAGAACTTATAGCTATCGAATGTTCTATCAGGACCATCTGGGATAAATGACACGTAAAATTCACTGATACCGTTTGGAGAAGCAAGCGGATTCCCATCATTTTTAATTATTATTTTTCTTTGAGATAAAGTGATCTCATAGTGTCTGGAATTAAGGAATCGCATTTTACCAAAGCCGTCGAAGTAATATACGCCTAACCCGTACTCTCCTTCGGTTTCAATTATATCGACATAATTATCAAGCTCTTGAGTCATGAACTCATATTTATATCCATTTTCTGTACTGCTATAATATTCAGAGTCGATCTCAAACTTTTCTTCATAATAATCCCTCTGGTTCAAACGATAAGTAAGATACAAGCTGTATTTATTATCAATGGTAAGACTGTACTCGAATGGAGTTATTATGGAACCGCCACTCAATTTTCTATATTCCTCTCTATATGCGGGAATAGAGTCCATTATAGTATCAAAATGATTGGTCCATGGATAGGTGACAATTAGAAAATTCTTTCTGTCAATCAATCCAGGCTGAAGTTTAAATTTATACTCTAAGTGGATCTTACTTAAAGGAGCAATATATCCATCTTCTTCTGAAGATCTATTCTGGAAGTAAATATATCCTTCCTCGATTTTCTCTACATAATCGTCCCACGTGGATTCATTTGAGTATGCTGTAAGTATATTATCAATATATAGGGCAATATGATATGGATTGTTCCCCGCACTCAAGTATTCATAATTAAATGGAGTATGGCTTAATCCATACCGTAATTGTGTGGAATAAAACATTGCGGTGGCGTAAATGTATGAATCTTCCACAAGAACATAATCTTGACCGTAATTATCTTTAATATAAGTTTCAATTGTATTGAAATAGATGGTATAATTATAGGAATTGGCAGCATTTTGTTCAATGCTATTTACAGAAGCAGAATTAGGCACGCAAAATACTTCCATAGTGCTCTCATCATCTCCTTTCTGAGCAAATGCATAGAGATATGAAAATAGAGTCTCATCATCCTCATATTGTCCTTCTGGAACGATATATTGTACGCTAAACACATCACTGATGCCTCCTGTATATAGAATGGAAACATTATAATATTCGCGTGGTTGGAATGTGAAATCATCAGTTCCATTATGGATATATTGACTATCAAATATATCCCATTCTAATGCGGAATATTCCACAGTAAAGAAGACATCACTATCAAAGTCGGGATGTAGGTGGTAAGTATCTAAATCAGTAAAGGAAAAGTCCCAATCGATTTGAGAAGAAAACGGATCATTTGGATCTTCATGAATGGAGAAATCAGAATTCTTTAGAAATTCGTGGTTTATCCAATAATCTACCATAATCTTGTTCTCGCTATCAGTATAGGAACTTAATTCATTAGCAGGTCTGAAGAATAATACATAAGCAGTACCATTCTCGTCATATTCTAAAGCATAATCAGAAGGTGTAAGTACATACTCAGTTTCAGGTAATGGGCCGCTATAAGTCTCAGGTATTCTGCAATATGTATCTTGATATTTTCCAGCAGGGAATCCATGAACTGAAAGGGCATATTCATATGGTTCCCCTATGTTCCTTATTTGGTCTACATCAAAATTCTCAGGTAATTGAAGGCCAAAGTAAATTGAAGTATGATAATCTGGGAACAGGTCATTCATGGTAGAAGAACTATTAGTATCAGTATCCAAATCAAAGACTTGGTGATAAAATACTCGTCCGCTGACGCTTATAATGTCCGTAGTGATAAACTGATCAGAGAAATCATATGTGTCTTCCCATGAAGTTGGATTTTTATTAGAAATAGCCGAGAAATAATCATTTACCGCAGCACCTTCATAATCCATTAGAATATTTGCAGTATAACTTTTCTCTCCATCAATTTCAGTTCCAGAACCATAATAGAGATCCAAAAATCCATCTTGGTATAAGGTGTCTTCAATACCATACGTATCAATATATAACCCTACATTAGGGATCATATAGAAGTTGGTGTTATTTACAGTAAGGGTAGAGGAATCTCCTAAATAATCAAATGTATAGGAATCTAACCCAACTAAAGTACAGTTAGGTAAGTTTTGAATTCCAACCGTCACCTGACTGCCATCAATTAAATCAAATGGAGAATTTCCATAACCTGTGCCATCAATAAACGGTCGACTAAATGCTTGATAATAGTGTGGGCTGTTTAAAACTGCTTTTACGTCCATGTTGCCGTATTTGTCTAGGGGCATGCTTATAAAGTTTTCTACAATATGGGTACTCGATAAGTATTCAAATTCCTCTAACAAGATATATGGTATATAGTTATCTTTATCTCCAACTTGCTGCAAGATAATTTCAATATCAAAACTGGAAGCCCCCACCATATCATAAATAGCTTGAAGGTCCTTATTATAGTAAATATAATAGGTATTATCTACCTCATCAGGAGAAAGTTCTGAATAATCAAGTGGAATCACTAAAGGATCAGAATAAAATTCATAATATCCATCATTGGTAATATATTTGAATTGAATTGTTAAATTGTTAAAATCCGTTCCAAAACTATCGATTAAATCCAAAATTACTCCATCAAATGCAAAGGTCATGTTAATTTCTGGATCATATAACAAAGGTACATTTAACAGTTTTAAAATGGTGGTTTCAGCAGAATCATCAAGCGAGATATAGAGGGATGGATCAGATAGTGAATAAGTGGCTAACTGATTATTGACCTCATCTTTAATACTTGGAGAGTAATCATCATTTTGAATTAATCTAACAGAAGAACTGTAGGGTTTGTCGACTTTTTGGAATCCATATGACATATTATATTGTGATTTTACACCATAAGTGATATTTATCTTTGCTTGATTGGGTGGAGCGGTGCTAAAAGTTAACTTGGGTCTTCCTGAAGAGACGGTCTTGGTAAAGGAACCGAACTCGTCTTCCAATTCTTCTTCATTGTAAATTATGAAGTACTCATTACTCCATGAAGAAACTCCATCTAATCCATAGTTTACGATAAATTCGGTCTGGGAATTATCTCCAGTAAATCTGTCAGTGAATCGGGTAAATAATGGGGAGTAGGAACTATTGCTATCAGGTAAGAACCCGTCATACAATTCGAGTTCTATAGAACTGACATTTTCTTTACTGGTATGACCTAATGTAATAATTCCATACTTATTCGTACTAAAGTCAAACTTCAATTTGTAAGTGATGGAAAATTCTGTGCCCTCATCTGGTAAACTTATTCCTAAGAAGTTAATTGCGGATTCATTAGCTAGAATTCCAGAGGAAGCGTATGGAACAGAGTAATCAGTATCCTTAATAAAAATATATTCATCTCCATCTTTAATTCCAGCAACTTTCATAACTTCAATTTCATCAAGAGCCAATAAACTTAACAACTCACTCTCAACATCTAGACAATAATCCCATGAGCTATTATCAAATAGGAATGCAACCTCTTGTCCGTAAATCGCGCCATTCGATGTCCCTCCTATGTCTAACGTGCTTGTACCTGTAGTAACAGTGTCTAATTCCTTAATTTTTATGGTTGTGTCACTAAATCCATCATCATAGATTGACCAAGTAGTGATATTGGTACTACTAGAAGGATACGCTTCTAATCGCAAATCTAAAAGATATATGGAAACGTCCCGTTGATCTTCAAAAATCTCAACACTATTGAAATCGATACTAAATGATAAGTTCAAATCACATTGGAGTCCCATTAAAAAGGCTGATTCAGGACCTAACCCGATATCGAAAGTTAGTATTCCGTCGTGATTCCCTGGGCGAAGCATAATATTACTTTGTAATGGGAAGGTGCTGGTGGTTCCATCCTCATTATAGATAGTACAATCTAAATTAATATCGATATAATCTTGAATGGACTCATCTCCTCCTGTGGCATTAAATAATGGCTCAACCCAAATACTACCTATCAGGTGAGGATAGCAGGATTCAAACGGCATTTCTTCAGATCCATCATAGGCCACTCCCCATGAGGATACAAATGGATTGATTAAATCAATTTGGGAATTCTTTTCACCGAATTTAATCCAATTGGATGGCTGTATTTCAATAGGAATAATAATAACTGGTGACGGCTTATAGGATTCTGATTCTAATATTTGAATCTTGAGAGTGGAAATTCCTGGACCGAGTTTATCCAAAATCGTTACTAAGGTTTCATTATCAATATCTACAATGCCGTCATTATAGGCGGGTTCAATGGCTTTATATAGAGTTTCTACTAAAGTTCCAGATGGAGCATAGAATTGAATGGCAGCATAGTAGGTATAATCTCCGTTAAGAATATTGACTGGAAGGGGTTCCAGTTCAGAACTTGTATAGAGCTTGGTGAGGGATTCGATGGTGGTTACTTGACCGTCTGGTATTGGAGTGGCTTCATGTACTCGAAGATGCAAGGTAAGAGGTTCATAATCTTGTCCAAGATCGGCATCTGGAAGTTGGTAGCTGTAATAATCGTTGGTAGCAAGGGAAATATCTTTCTTTCTAAGTCGAATCAAGCCTTCAATATAGGTGGAATCTTGTACCGCTAATTTATCAAAATTATAATTGCTTAATGCAGTAGATCCGTTATAAATCATACCCTCTTTTGAGCATAAGTATTCCTTAGGAGTATCAATCTTGAAGTCGTCCCAGTCAAAATAGGAATTAAATACCCGCAGATATAATACTACATCCTCTACGGAATCAAATCCTTCTTTTGAGCCGAAAATATCCGTAAAATCAGAAAGATAGTCGTGATCAAAGGAAATATCGAAGGTAGCTTCTCCGTTCTCGTTGGTTATGGCATACATCCAGAAGTATGGCCCATAAGCACTATAATTGGTGTTATATTCATCTGTCTCATAGAGTAATGGCTTTCCGAACATCTTATTTGGGCTTTCACCGGGACCAAAGAAGGTGATCTCTTGAGTCCCTAAAGCTTCGAAATAAGGAGAGATGCCTAAATCGTCAATGATTAATCTATCGTTTAAGAATTGTTTCTCACTCTTCGGAACTAATCCGCAATGAGCCCATACTATCGAATTATTAATGCTTTTTCCCTCGGCATTTGTCAATTTGAAGGTAAAAGTATAGTCTTCTTGTACAAGAGCATCGATCATAACCCTTGTGTACTCCTCTCCTTCTTCTAGCGCTTCCATGGGGTTGTAATTGTATTTATATTCCCTACTACTGGTGTATTTCGGATTAATTACAATATTATCCATAGCATCCTCAATCATAGTAAGTTTTACTTTATCGGGGATGGTCAACACAGTAATTGGTCTTGCCCAACTATTACTTTCTACATATGGATAGATATTTCCTACTTCAGGATCAGTGTATGAAAGGGAAATTAAACTACCTGAAGATTTGTTAAAGATATTTAATGGTAAATATTTAAGCGTCATATGAACTAATTTCTTCCCACCTCCAAGTGGAATGGAAAGTGGACCGGTCTCTTTTAGCACTTCTTCATATTTAAAGAAGCCTAAGTTATCGATAGGGATCACATCGATTGGGACATCATTACCAAGGCTATCTTGGAGTGTTAACAGCACGTTTGTAGAAAGATCCACCCTTCGAGTTAGAGGAGCTGTATATTTGATTTCATAGGTATTATAAATCGTGAAATTGGAACTTTTTAGAATCGAATTATATAAATCAAGGAAATAAATTGAATATCCATCCTCGGAAAGTTTATAATCGGTATCTAAAGTAAATTCAAACTCATATCCAGAACTGTTTATAACTTTTATATAATCAATGGAAGAACTTGGACGGTTAAGAGAGTGAGGAATTGCTACAGGGTAATAGGCATAGTAAGAAATTTTGAAGGTATCCCCTGATACATATGGAAGTCCAGAAACGACTAGTTCTCCATTCGTATTAATGGACCAAGAATATTCAGATTTCTCTACATATTCATAATGATTTGAATCGGTCTTATTTTCGTATACATCCCCAATACTTATAACTCCGGTAGTGATGGTATCTTGTCCAATAGTAAATGAAGGGCCTTCAAGGGTGGCACCTGTGCTCTCCACATCTTCAAGGAGCATCACCTTATCAATTCTGAATTGTTGAGTAAAGGTATCTTGAGTTACCCAATTCTTCGTTAACAAGTCATATCTCGCAAATGGAATCTCCATTAAGTTCTGTTGTAAATCATTTCCATGTGGATCGGTAGAAGTATAGGAAATTGGAGAGATAGGTCTTCCATTGGCAACTTTATGGGTAATTAAAAGATTAGTATCATAATGAATGAAATTCTCTGAATTAGGTCTCCAATAAATATTAACTACAAACGAATTATCAATATAACTTATATTAGGATATTTATTATAATCTAAAATGGTCTCATTAATGAAAAATCTGCCGTTAAGCGATGAAAATAACGGAAGGATCTTTAAATCTTCATTTACATAATAAATAGAAAATTCCTCCTTATCGATAAAATCTGGATCTCCATAAGGTGAAACAATATCTAAGGTATGGGTGGTTCTTCCATCAAGAGCTTCTTGATATTTATAACTGTATACTTTATCTTCAACTAAATACTCATCATTATCAAGAATAGCCCCTTCAAGTAAAAGAGTCTCTCCGTATTCTAACTCATAATATATCTGTGGGAGGTATATCGGGTCTGGAGATAAAGACTCTTGAGTAACATTTAAAGTAATGGTTGGGGCATTTACAAAGGTAATATTGAAAATTGGAGTATCTGGAGAACTAAATGATATATTAATTTCTCCTAATGTTTTTGGAACTTCAAAACGCGAATAATAATATTCAGTAAGATAATAAGATAATGAATCATAGTCTAGTTTTGTGATCCAGTTTGCTGTACCATATCCAAAACCTTCTCCTGAAGTGGCATTTATTATAGATACAGGCAAATAAATGATGTCATTGAGTATTACCTGAGCAAAAGAATTATTCCAGCGATAATTTAATTCTAAGAAATCTGAATATTCTACACTTACAGAAGAGTTGACTTCTTGGTTATTAGCAAAAACTTTCAGATCAGTTAATTCAATATTGAGTTTTTTAATCTTGAATTCCTCTGTTCCAAAAAGGTTATAATAATCTGGAGCTCTAAATTCAATGGAAGAGGTCACAAATCCTTGCTCGTCTGCTTCTAATTCATCGCTTATCATATTATAAAGCATAATATCTTTCACTCCGATGCGTTGATAAGGTAAGTTTATTATAGTGTAATTTCCGATATCTTGGATAAAGGATCCAGGCCATCTTTCATGATCAGAAACGGTTATGGAAATTGAGTCTAATAATTTCAGATCAAACTGTTTGTCCATATTCGAGATGGCGATCTCATTCATATCAATATACAATGGGAGTGTCATCATTTTGCCCATTCCAAATATATCTTCTTCATATTGGTTCTTTACATTATCCAAGAAATAATGGCGTAAATCGTAATCATAAAAAACTTTCGCGAATGAGTTACCGGCAAAATCATTTAAGCTTATAACCATTCTTTCAATAGTGGTATGCTCAAAATACACTGAAGGCATGGTAAAGTTGATAAAGATACCGTCGGCATTAGTAAGGCGTAACTGAGTGGCAACTGGTGAAGATATATATTCAAAATAGATGATTCCGTCCTTCACTTCGCTTGTGCTATTATACAAAGTATAGACAACTGAATATTGTGGAAAATCTACAATACCCGTATCATCATAAACAAAGAAATCAGGACCTAAGTTAAGGGTATATTTCTTGTTAGTGGAAGTATTGATATAATACGCTTCGCTCATCCGTAAATAATCCGCTAGACCGAACCCTCTATCATATAGATGAGCTAAGTCAAATTCGGCTGTAGTGTTATAACTTAATGGATTGGTAATGACAATATCAGAATCTACAAGAACATGTTTTATAACCGCATAATAATCATCTTCTCTCACTTCCCAACTGATATGGTTGAGAGGGTTGATATTGGAATAAATATTTTCTGAAAATAGTGAATCAGAGTACGCAATTAAAGTATCCTTGGAATTTTCATTTCCGAATGAGAGTTTATATGAGCCTGAATCCAAGGTAGCAGTGCTGTATTTGAATCCGTTGATATAGGCATCAAGATTGGACACATTGTTAAATTGTCCTGTGTTGGTAAATGATAATTCTCTATTTGAAAATCCATTCAGATTAACTGTATCATCAGAAAGTGTTATGGATTTTTCTCTTGAGAATGCAATAATTTGATAATTAGTATTATAGATGGTGGTACTATTCTCATTACCCGCAAAATCCTTTACTTTATATTCAATGGTGAAATTTTCAGGTAAATCACCAAGATCATTTAATTTCGTGTATGCGCTCGAATTAAATTCAACCCAATTTGTAATGCTGCCTAATTCATTATCAATTATCCCGTAATATTCAGTATATCGGCTCTGTTCATTATGAGTAAACATTAGAGAAGTGGTAGGATCGGCATTGCTACTTTCAAAACTTTCTGAACCACTACCCACAGAAATTTCTGGATTTGGCGAATTGAAATCTGCGGTAAAGTTATAACGATAACTCCCTGTGTTGTTAAATACATCTGTTATGTAAAACATCAATTCAACTGTATCACCCGAAGATGCTCCGGTATCTCCTTGTATATCATCCCACGTATACTTGAATATACCAAGCTTCGTCATATCTCCAACCAATACATCATTAGTGCCGTTATAATGGTATAATTTTACATTATCAGCTTCATAATCAGCTTTAAACTCAAAGTATGTACTATTAGTTATATATCGGTCAAAAGAGGTGTAATCAATACATAGTTGATCGAGATGAAGTCCAAATGAACTTGAAGCATTAGTTCCGTAGAATCGTAATTTCACCTCATTATCATTATTATAGTATTTACTATCTAATACAAGACTGTTTTCAGTAAAAGAAGTATAACTAACATTTGAAAGGACTTGCCAATCATCTAAAATGTTGTCCCAAATGGAATAGGTTAAATAGGAATTATTTGAAGTGTAAGAGTAATATAATGAAGGTCTGGTGGCCAAATCTATAAGTGGATCCATGGATATCGTAGTGCTGACGTCTAACTCCGCATCAGAAGTCCCTGTTAATATTTTGTTATCCCCTATTTCGTAGTCCTCGTTCCAGCTAAATCCTATAGCATCAACGTAATAATTATAGCTGCCATCAACTCCTCCTGTCTTAAAATCAACTATATCCATCTCTGTAGGGCTACCCCTTAAATTATAAGGACCATACACCGTATCGCCTATCTGGACTTGCCATTTGTCTTCAGCGAGTCCCGCATAGCCGCCTGATGTAAGCTCGAAATCAAACTTGAGATAATACCAAGTATTGCTACTTGCAGCAATTATATTACGCCAAGTAGTATCATAATATCTAAAGTATCCACTATCAAGATCAAAATAGATTGAACTGGTATCTGCTCCGTCCTTAATAACCACGAGATTGTGTTTAGTGGCAGCGGAAGTCTTTACATAACATTCGACTGTACCATAAGTTTGGGCAAAAGCATCACTATAAAAGGACACTCCGCTCCCAGAAGAAGTACTTGTGTCCGCCAATTTCAAGATTCTCTTATGGTCGTCATAGGAAGGGGCAATAGACATCGTACCTTGACCGTTTAAAGCGGTATTCCAACCAGAAGGAGCAGTGGTACTATGGGTATCAGAGGATTCAAAATCCGAAGTTATATCCTTATAATATCGCCAATGAATATTATCTCCAAGCGTGTAGTTTGTATCCCATGAAAATGAAAATGAATCAAAATAAGAATCTAGAGAAGGTGAACTTTCTGTATGTATATATAATCTATCAGGATTAATATCATCTTCAAAATTATATGGCCCGTACTTTACTCCATCCACATATAGCTGCCATTTATTTTCAGCAAGGCCCTTATACCCCCCTGTTGTCTGCTCGAAATCTATTCTAAAGTGGTTCCATTCGTTGTCTGTCCATGATGATATAATTGTATGCCATGAACCATCATAATATTCTAAGCGATCATATCGTATTCTTAATCTGAATAGCTGATATACTCCTGTGGAATCACGCGGTTGTAGATTTTGATTATCCGTGCCGTCCGTTGTCCTCCACCAAAATTCCATGCTGCCTGAGGTCTTAGACCCTCCATCAAAATAATGAATTGCTTGATGACCTCCTGTACTTGTATCTTCTAATTTAAGTAGGTTTTTATGTCCATCAAGCTCAGAGACAACTTTGACAGTACATCCGGTTCCGCCGTTATCTTCATCAATAAAATCAATATTAGTTCCAGTAAGTCCTGCCTCACCGTAAAAACTATACGTGCCAGGATGTTCTTGATTCAAATCTAAGGAGTCAAACACCGTGTAATCGTTATCTTTATCTTCTAAATCTCCGTAAGGCGTATCAATGCTTCCTTTAGTTAAGGTAAAGTCATTAGGTTGACTAGGTACTGAATCGCAGTCCTTAACTTGAGCGGGACTTACAAGATATCCAGGTGGAATTAAAAATCGTAGACTTGCATCAGAATAGGCTTGATCGAGCAAGATTGTCTGCGTCCCTGAACTCGCTTCATTAAAAGCATAGAATACTTGTTGTCGTACCATTAAACGTTGTCGAGTATCGGTATTTCTTAAAAAGCCCCCAAAAATTCCGATATCTTTCTCATTATCGGATTGGGTAAGAGTTATGCCGTTATCTGTTTGAATATAATCGGGAGCAACTATCTCACAAAGATCGTAAGAAATATTAATTTCCTGAGCAGAAATCCGTGTTGTCTCATATAACGTGTATGAGGTCTTAAGATCATATTTAATTAAATTGAGGGTAGAAATAATTTCCAACTTGGAATTACTACCTGTATTTATTTCAAGAATACAGTTCCAATCATATTCTAGTTTAGCTCGTAAATAGTATTTTTGGTTTTCGAGATCATGGAATATAAGGCGATTAATATCCTCACGAGAGAAAATAACCACATTTTCAGTCATGTTAACCTGTTCAAAATCTAAATATTCATTCCTGACATAAAAGTTATAATTTTCCTCTAATAATGCGTAATGGGAATATGCAAACGCAGAATCCATCTCAAGTTCTCCAGTGAAATCCAAATCAACTTCTATTTGTTCTAAATATTTAGAATCATCGGCAAAGAAATCGGTAAGATCAATATCAAATTCGATTGAAGGGTTTATCTTATGCTCGGTATCAGGGGTATCATAATAGATACTAGCGTTGATAGAACTAATACCAAAACTGGTAAGAGTGACAAAAGAATCGCTTACCGTCTCTTCTACAGCAAAAACCGCTTTCATTTCAAAATTGTTGTCGGTGGTTTTGTTAAAGTAATCCTCAAAATTGATAAAGTTCCTATCAACTACATAGGAGAATGTATTCGTTCCGGTATAATCGTCATATACTACAAAATTAATGCTGTCCCATTTATCTTCAACAAAGTTAAATAAGTAAATTTTTAATAATGCTGAACTCTGATCCTCGTCTGCAAGCACTAATCGTCCTGAAGTATAATCCACTTTCTCTAGCTCATACCCTGGAATTGAACTGTACTGCAAGGACAATTCCAAGAACTTGGATATATTTTTGGCATAATCGTTATTAAATGTAAGTGTAATAGGTTCTAAGCTTGATACTGACCCTTCTTTCCATTCGAACGCCTTATAGGATATGTCTGCAAACAGATAGCCAGAATATCCTCTATATTTGCCGATTAAAGTGATGATGTTCTGACTGGAATCAAATATAAAGTCAATATTTTCTAATAACGAGTCCTTTTCTGTGCGGACCGCATCTAGTATGAAGTCAAATCCATAATCAAGGTTAGTAAATTGATAGGTCGCAGTATCTAACATGGTAAGGATAATACTCTCTTGAGGAATAGAGATATAAGGTGTTTGTACACTATCTCCATTGTAGCTCATTTGTGATTCTTCTGTCTTGATCTCGAAAGAAGCAGAAATGAGTTCATGGGCATATTTCCCTTTGAATAAATGTCCATCGACTAAACAATTGCTTACCTCACTTTGCAGTAATATTTTAAGATCATAGCTGGTTCCTCGAGTGAGCGCCTCTTTAAGTAATTCTCGTCCGTTTGTTACAAAAGTAAATTGGCTTAAGCTGACATCTAACGTATGTAACCGATATCCTAACATACTATTATCTAAATCGACAATTGAGTATCCGATTAATTCGGTCTCATCAGTAAACGTATTAATTCGGGTTATGTTTATAAATAATTTATAATCTTCACAGAGTACTTGAGAGAGCTCAGAATAGATAACATCCTTAAATCCAGTATTTAGTTCAAGATGGAATATTCCGTCAATTAACGGAGATTCCTCATCTAAAATATTATACGTATAAAGAAGATTGTCGTTTAAGGCAAATTTGTAAAGGAACTCATATCCGACTTTCGAAAAGTGTATTGCTCCTTTAACAGTGGAATCTGGATGGATAGTATTATCAAAATATACATAAGTGCGATTTCCTATAAACCCTACCATATATCCCACATCTACATCGGGGTGAATATATGTACCATAAAAAGTGTCATTAACATACAAGGAACTTACAAAGAACGGAAGACTGAAATCAGTTCCTGATATCGTAGCACTATCGGGTAAATACCAATTCCCGTCTGTGGAATTGTAGTTAAGATTTAATTGAGGCACATACTCGACGGTGATATTTGTAAACAGATATTTCATAGGAGAATTAAACGCAAGTTCATTCTCCGCAGTAATCCAATAGGAATGAATAGGATATTCATATAAAATTTCCTTAGGATCGACATATCTTCCTTTTATTTCAACAATTTCTCCTAAGTTAGAAATAGAGCTTAAATTACCATTAAAATTCTCATCTAATTCTAAATTCACAGCGATAGTGGATTCAGGGTAAATGATTTCACGCGATTCTCCAATAAGGAGGCATTCACGCACATTCACATCTTGAGATATAGCAATAGGTATTAAAGGATCTTGCCGTTCATAAGAAAAATAGCCGTCTTGATCTACTGATAAATTACCAGGCATAACATATGCTACAAATGCTAGCTTGAATATTCCATCAGATAAAGTATCATTAGTAATACCGTCTATGAAAAATGGATTTTTTAATTGAATAGCATTATCATTCTTGATAGGGATGAAGTCATTAACTTCTGGGCTCTGAAGATAAGATACAAAATTCTCAGTCGGACCCCAGACCGAACGTTCATAGCCCAAATGTTTTGCACGTAAAAGACCGTTAAAGTCTTCCCATGCATCAGAGGTATAGTTATAATAAATTAATCGATATCTCCAGCTCCATTCATTATTTTCAGCTCTGTTTTGGAGGGTGATACCGTAATCTAATACTAACTCTAAATCGATATCAGAAAATTCATCAGGATCGATATCACCGAAATCCATTTCTATAGGAGTAACTAACGGAATTTGAATGTCGTCTATTGCAGAATTCTTAAATCTGCTAGAGGAATACTCATTGTAGTCTTTTAGTACAGAAGGAACATAAATCGTTGAATTCTTCCCTTCTACATTTTGATGTTCTGTAGGGAATTCAGTAGGGGAGTCTTCGGGGAACAGGGTAAATTTAAGGTTCAAATCAGAGAGATCAATATCGGTATAGATCAAACTATCATTTCTACCAAAAATTGGTGTCTGTATACAGTTTTTTAGGGTGAAATGAAGTGAATTTTTGCTGAAGTATTGATCATATTCCACAAATCCTCTATCAATTGGACTTGAACTTTTTTGGCTATTTGAAAGAGTTGAATTGAAGGAAATTGCATTCTTATTATACACCGTGAAATTCACATCTTCGTTTACCCATCGTAAGACCAAATAATCAATTTGCACTTTTTTAATTGTCTCCGTAGGGTGCCAAATACCACCATCGTCCGCGATCCATACTTTGATTGAATCAAGATCAGAGCAAAATCCTTCATACGTCTGGTAGGAGTTATTAAAAGAAAGTTTATTTACATCATCAATGTATAATTTCGAAGTAAAGTTTGATTGCGTTGTCTTTCCTCTAAAGTATACATAGAAATCATTTTCTCCATTTAGTAAATTATTAAAGCTAAAATCAACTTCAGATTTGGAAGAATCCTCATTCTTCAAATCTAAATACAGATAATCAATATTGACCGTTAATGAGGGACTTGGGTTTCTTTCAGTAAAAGTCTCCACTCTAATTTCCGCTTCATAAGCAAGCTGAGTGGAAGTCTTCCATCTCCGCACGTGTCTTGATTGCAGTGATAGAGATAATGTAGTCCATGAGTCTTCGGTAATTTCAGAGCCTAACTGTTCCCAAGAATCATCAGCATCGTAAGGATCTCCCCAATCCTTCGCAAAGATCTTACAATAAGCGTCTGGATCACCACTATTATCATACCATTTTAATTGAATCTCCACCTGCTTAGTAGCAGCGGAACCTACCCAACTTGGAAGGCTATTAAATTTAAAATCATCAGTTGTCTTAAGTTGACATGGAGGCCAAATATCATACCTTGATACCGTATAAGTTCTCTGAGTGGTATCATCATATTTATCCCAATCGGTCGGTTCAGTAGGCGTTCCTGTTCCTCCGCCCAACAGTTTGGTAAATGTTACTGAATCGTAAAATTCCGTTCTCCAGTTCGTCTCAAACTCGGTGTACAGTGTAGTGGGACTCTCTTCCTCTTCGTTCATGTTGGATAGATCTCCAGAATTCTTCTTTACATCTCCGCTATAAGAACTTACGTTAAAAGTTCGGGAAAGGACAGATGTAGAATCAAGTATAAAACCTGTTTCATCATACACAGTAGATGTTAAATTGTCAAACGATGTGGAAGTGAAGGTAGGAACTAATTGATAAGAGAAAATATTATTTTTTAACATGTCATCGTGGAAGGAATAAATGATATCGATATCAGCGCACACTTGAGCAAAAGTATTTTCAGGAGTGATTGTAGCGTCAACAGAGTCCAATTCAATTACCTCACCGTATTGTTGAACGGCTTTATAACTGGCAAGTAGGGATTTATATTCTTCAAAATCACTAGAATCTCTAACCCTCTTATAGTATTGAGACTCTATCGCTTTAACAATAATTCCGTATGAAGTGGAACCGTAGTTAGATTCTATACGCAATTTTGGTTTAGGCTCACTCTCAGTCGCGTTTACCAATAAATCTGTTGATTCTTCATTAAGATATGCATGCCATTGCTGTTCAGAGCAGTTGTAATAAAAGGAAACGATATTATCATAGCCGTTAATATAAAGATCTGAATCTTCGATGGTAACTGAAATTTGATCGCTTACCCCAACGGTGACATTGCCGGAACTGCTTCCATGTACTCGTTCAAACCTAAAGGATGCGTGATACAAATCATGTTGGGCGGACCATGCCTTATAGGTTATGACGTTGATACTGTCGATTTGTAGTGTAAAGCTGTTGGTAGTAGCTAATGTAATAAGAAAATGGACTTGATATGTCTTTGTGCTGTTATCATATACATTTTGAATATTCTCAATGGAAAAGGTGTAGGAATCCCCTGAATTCTCAATAGCAATATCGCAATAAGGACCCGTAGCTAAGTTGAGATATTGAAAACTAGCTCCACTTAAAGATGCTCCGGTAGCTGTTCCTACTAAATTAATATCAATCTTATCTACTTCAGTCATCTCAGACTCAGGAAGGATAAACTCAAATTTAACTTGAATTTCATGTTGAGTACCTATCACACCGGATTCTAAAGTATAATAGATATCATCTTCAGAATAAGCATTGGTGTATGAAGTCACCTCGGTGGTATTTAGTGGTGATAATACACGAGATGTAAAATCATAACTCCATAATTTTGCATCCACTACACTTGCTCCCGCAAGAACGTCAATAGAGTGAACAGCAAAATATTCTTCTTTGCTCATTTGACTGACAAATTCTAACTGATCGAAATAAATGGTCTCATTTGTGATAAAGGTTAAAATTTGAGTGGAATAATCCTTATTTCCTGAAGAAATAACAGTAAAAGTCTTAACCAACTCCCCTCCGCTATATAATTTGAGTAGAACTTCACTATCAGTGGCAGCTTGGCAATCAATAACTATTTGATCGTTTGCAGTAACTGAAGTATTGGTAGGATATGCCTCACTTTGAAGGGTAAGTGTCTCAGTTGCGTTAGTTTGCATATACATAAGACTTCCTTCTTGATGTTTCTTCCCTATTGTATATCGTACTATAGGATTTTTGTTATAATCGATTCCTCCCGCTGTGCTATCAATCTTGAAATAAGTATTGGAAGTGATTGTTCCTAAATTAATAGGAAGTGAAGTAGGGGAATTGTCAGATAAAGGCCCTGCTGATGTAAGTAAATCATATGTTGTCGGACGGCTGTTCCAGGTTAAAGTGGTCTCATCAAAACTACCAGTTGAGTATACATAAATATAAGGGTATAGATATACATTGCTAGAGGGTCGAGAAACGATAAGTTCCAGTTTATCATTGTTACCTGAAGTTAAGTAATCATAATCAAAATCTTTAGTTTCTATAAACGTCTCATATTCCTCAACTACAGTTGTATAGATTAACAAGTCAAGTGATAATTCATGATCTAAATTGTCAGATGTGCTAATATAGAGTTCTTTTAGATCTTCTATACGAGCGGTACCACTAAGGGTGTTCCCGTTAATGGTTTCAGCAATCGTTCCTGTTCCTGAAGATAATTTAATGGAATCCACATTGATGTTGGTGAACATGTAATATTCAAGATCCCAAGTCTTCGCGCTGTCAAAATCGGTGGTTTTGATTTGGATTTCATAATTACTGCCATATTGATTTGCCCCGTATAATCTATAAGCGGTGTCATCATAACGTGTATCATCAGGAGTATTATAAGATATTAAAGTCCCTTTAAGGATATCCTCAGTCGCTGATATCAAATTCCAAGTGAAAGTATCTGAAATTTTAAAGGTGGAAAGGTCTTGTTCGTCATAATTTGTAGTTGGATGCAAGGATCGAGTCTTTACATTCTGATCAACGGGATCTGTAAAGATAATGTAAGGATCACTCGCGCCTAACAAACTCCAGCTTGTGGTTTGAAAGTTGTCTCTAAATTTTTGGGTTTCTGGGGCGTCTCGGGTATTAAACCCGCTCATGCCACTAAGCTTGATACCATCTTGGGTAAATTCTAATTTGTCGCTTAGATGCTGTCCTTGAATAGCAGTCGTCTCAAACTCTTCATAGTTTAAGTAATCTGTGGTAGTATGAGAGTAAGTATTGAAATCACCGATACAAAGGTATGCCTTATCATTTTCATTTTGAGCACTTTCCTTTTGAGTAATGATCCGAATCTTAAATTCATGAAGATCATTTAAGAAATTGCTATAGAAGTTATTTAAAGTGAAACTTTGAGAAGCGTTATATTCAGGGAAGTTGGTGGTAGAAGTATAAAAATTAGTGATATTAATGATAATATTATTTAATTGATACTTACTTGTATCATAATCAGAATCAAAAGTAAGGAATTTCTTCTTATCCAAAAATAGATTATTTACAGAACCATCATCTCTTATATTGTCTAGAAAGTTAGAACCTTCGAGGACAGAACTATTTATCACGATATTTCCATCATTATCTATACTACTTGGGAAAGTTTGACCGTATGAGATAGTATTGATACTTCCAGTATTCTGAGTACCCCAATATGGTCTAAATCGATCAGCCGCAGAACTGGTTGATTCATTTGTAGGAGTCCATCTCCAAAAGTCATAATCAAGTTTATCTCCGCTGTAGTTATAGATCCCATCTAGAGGGACTAAAGGAATGCTCTCCCATGTACTGGTCTCAAAATTATATAGTTGAATTGAAAGAGGATATTCTTTGGCAAATGAGTTTGAAGATAATGTAGCGTCAAAAGATAACTGAAGTGAGTGCAAGGATTCTCTGCTTACTACTGGAAGTTTATAAGTGTATTCGAATCCGAAGATTCCGTATTCCTCTTTGTAAGTAGCCATATATTCATCCCAATCTAATAGAACATCCTCAAGTTCTTCCATAGAAGCTCCTTGAACTGCAGGATTGTCTGTTGAAACTTTCTCTACCTTAAAATAATACACTTTCGCGTAAATTGTCCCATGTGGTTCATCTTCTTCAAATGAATAATAAATTGAGTTAACATTTTCAATATACACATCTTTAATATCAATAATAGCACCGGACTCTAATGTTCCATAATTTTTCATTAGTTTCGCATTAGTGGTCCCTGTGGTCTCAATGTAACATGAAAGATAATAGTCAGCACCACCATATCCGCCTAAGATGTTGAAATATGCCGTTAAAGTTTCAATATCTACCATGGGTAGGTTTTCATAATGTTCACTTTCCATCTCATAATAATTTGTATTATTAACTTCTGTGTAAGAAATCTGTCCGCTCTTATATTTTCCTCCTGAACCGTAGGTTACAGAAGATAAATTATACCGTGTCATCGAAGTAGGAAGAGAACCTGAATCATAGATAAGAGAATAACTAGAGTTATAAGTGGAAGTGTCAGTTAAACGGTTTCTCACTAATACTTGCTGTGCGCTATCGTAATAGTTATAAAGCCCAGAAGAATTGGTCTCATCATGAATCTGGGAATAATACATATCAGTAAAATTATAATTTTCACTAATATAAGGATTAGAGAGCCAAACACCGTCAACATAATTGTTCTCAAAATTACCCCCGAACATGGAATCTCCGTAATAATCGTCTTTTGAGTTTAGATTCTGAGAAAGTTGACCGGAATCATAGGAATCACCATAATTAATTAAGCTATTCTCTAATTCAGGTAAGTTATCATATTCTGCTCCAAAATCAGAACGAATCGTAGGATAAAATACTTTATTGCCAAGACCAGAAATTACCGGAAGTTGTTGATAGGTCATTCCATTAGGAAGATAATTAAGGTTTGAAATTGTAACGGGGTTATACCATAACATAGGAAGTGATGAACCATCAAAAAACATGGAAGAGGCGGAAATAGTTTGGGTGTCTGAAGATCCTGAATAGGATTGGAATGAAGGATCAATTGAGGTACGCTCTTCGGCAACAAAAGATTCATAGGAGTATACAATTTTAATATGTGCTAAATTGGTCCAAATGGACAATAAATCTAATCGTATAGTATTTCGTGAATATTTTACATAAGTTTTATCCAATAGATGCCATTGGGAGCTTCCAGATAATTTATAATATACATAATTTACCTTATGAATGGGTTTCTGAAGTGGTAATTGGGTTATATCTATTTCAGGATAATTTGTTGGACTTAATTCTGCTTTTGCAAAGGTGGTAAAGGTATGACATAAGGGACTTGTGATCTCCGTAGTATCTTCTTCAAAAGTTATTTTCGTCTGATATACTCCAGTCTTTGAACCTACAATTAACTTGCGCAAATTATTATCTGAGATAGCGATCAAATCTAATATTTCAAATTTTACATCGTCAAATCCAGAAACTTCGAACTCAATCCACTCTTCAGTACCTGATTGTCTTCTAAGAGTGAAAACCGCATCCTTTTTCCCAATAGCGTTTCGAGTGATACCTAAAATTATTGTATCAACACCACTAATCTCGTCATATTCTATTACTACTATGTTTCCTAAAATAGCATTTATAAGAACATCTTTAACGTCCAAGTTAAAGTCATATTCAAAAAGTTGGGAATAATAAGAATCTTTAATTAATCCGCTTACCAAGATCGCTTTTCTATCAGACGCAGAAAAGTCGTTTTCAATCTTAATCGCTGAGGGGATAAAGTTAGTAGGCGTATTACAATGGTCAAGAGGAGTAAGGGAATAATCGGTCTCAAATTCATATTTCCAGAGGGAATATTCTTGAGAAGTTTTCTGGACTACGGTGAATAGTGTGTTTGAGGTCTTTCCTTCAAATTGGATATTAAATACAGAGTAAGTATACCCATATAACCCAGTAACATTCTGTTTAATAACCCATTGGGAAGAGCTATTATAATAAATAACGTCAATCTGGGAAGAGGATACACGAATAATTTCAAACTTATTATCATTATTGATATCCCATAATTTAAACACTTGTCCTTGTATTGAGGGAATGGTCGCTTCGGCACTCAAGGAAGTGTCTATCTGCCAGCCGGTGGAATTATTGAACTCGAACACGGAGATATCTAAGTTTGAGCCCGCTTCTGCAATAACAATAGGTTGCCACTCATCCGCACTACCAAATAATCCCCATGAACCCCATAAGTCTGAAGTTACAGGGGAAACGGCTTGGAGGGGTAAGTATTCATAGGTGAAGTTATACATTGAGGACTTAAACTCATGGTCCTTATTGATGTCCCATGTGATTGAATAACTTCCATTAGATAAAATCGTGGCGGGGTTGGTCACCATTGGTACCCATTCTTTACGTAATGGATTATAGTATTGTGCTATCAAATCCCAAAGATCTGTAGAGCCAAAAAGGTTCTGAATTTCACCGGTAATATTGTTATTATTAGTAAGAGCTGAGGAATTATACTCAAACACATGACCGAATACCAGATCCGTCATAAGAGAGACTGTTCTATAATCGAATAGCTTAAGACTATGAGTGTGAGTCAAGTAATTTCCTGCTCTATCAAAAAGAATAGCTTTAACATTATAATTTTCTGCGGGGTTAGTGTCAATCACATCGATATCCCAATAGAAGTTCCACATATCTTCTTCACCAGAATAATACGCACGACCAAGATATTGCCACGAAGAGGTGCTGTTTGATCCATAAAGCATTATTCTACTGACATCTACTTCATTTGTAACAGTAGGAACTACAGTGCTAGCATTTACTTGAATTGTACTATCTAAATACGTGTCAGAGCCGAAAATAAGCATTCCGGAACCAGTCGAATTAGTCCCTAAGTACCATTCAAATACATCTGTGCCAACCGGATCTTGAGTCATAGAATTATCAAAAACACCACTCATTTTATAAGTATGAAGGGTGTTTTCTAACCCGTCTTGAATCATCACCCAGAATAGGAATTTGTCTCCTTCAGTAACATTTAGATAATTAGAGATATTGAAATAATTTAGTCCTGAAGATTTTAATTCCCATTTATCAATATTAGTATCATAATCAAAAACAATATTATTTTCAGGAAGGAATTCATAAAATTGAACATAAATCAAACTCGTATACTGTGAAGATAATAAATAGCGATATTTTGTATCGATCTTAAGTAAGATCTTAGCTCCATCCAATATAATATCAAATTCATCTATTGTATAATTATTGATGGTTATACTTTGGATTCCTTTAATATTCTCTATATTGGTATTGAGAGGATCATCATATCCAACAATCTCATAGATAAATTGTTCATAATTCAATGATCCAGTAATTGATAATTTATGCCAATTCAAAGGATTGGTATAATAGAAAGTTATGTTCTTTACTCCTAATTGATTAGCTATATCAGGGTTTATAGATGTCCAATCAAAATTATCATATAATTGGTCATAGGCAGAGATAACAATATATTCCTGCTCATTAAAGTAAAGTACATCCGAAATGGTGTTATTGTAGACATTATCAGTGCCGACATAGACATTTTCCTCGAAAGATGTAATCTGTGGGATATTGTTATCGAAATAGATATCTTGAATTGTATAGGTGTCGGAGTTTCCTCCAAAATCGGTGGCGATAATGGTGATATCATAGTAACCTCCCGAAAGTTGAGCACTATCAAAAGTTGCATACCATTCATCCTCAAGTATTTCCATTAAGGTGTATATTATATTATCATAAATTGTTCCGGAACTATTATGGGTGAACTGAATTTCGAGAGTATATTCGGAAGTCTCGGTTACGTTGGCATAAATTTCAAATAAATCACTTGCTATTGTACTGCTTGTGTCTACTCCAGTAAATTGAGGAGCTGTTTTATCAAAAATAAAGATTAAAGTAAGATCTGAACTATATCCTAAAGTATCATTACAACTAAACTTCACATGTGTTTCTCCTTCGCTAATCACCGAGTCGTTAAAGTAGAATGTATATTCGTTTCCAAAAACATTCCAATATCCATTAATAGAGGTATTAAAACTGTATGTGTCTACTCCTGATAAATCGTCAATAATAAATGAAATAGAAGAAGATTCGGGATTTATAACAGAATTTAAGGTTAAAAATTGAGGATAAATTTCTGGTCCATTATAATCAATAGTAGTTGGACTTGAGATGATGAATGTCGAAATACTTCCTGAGATGTCATAAAACTCTCCTTTAAATAAGTATTCATCTTGAGGAAGAACTGTAAAGTTGAAACTGCCCACAAATTGATTGGTGGTCTTCACAGTTGTAGATATTCCATAATCAATGGCGATGGGAGCGGAAGCGCCGTAAGCTCCATCTAAATTCTTACTGGTTAAGAGAGTTATTAACAATTCATTGTGTTTACTATCAATAAAGTAGGAGAAATCGTATGCGGTACCGTTTATATCAACTTTTTCGATCGAACATAATTTCCCTGTTGCAGGAGAAGGTAGGGTAACAGTAAATTTATTATCTACTATCTGGATAGTGCCTGTATTATAAGTCTCTGTGTCGCTTGAATCATACTTCGCATATAAAGATATAACTTCTACTAACTCGTTATAAGAGTTATATACTTTTAATACAGGAGGGTTATTATTTGGAATAAAAGGAATGGAATGAGTGTTGTTATAAGCGTCTCTTCCTGTGATAAAGCTCATCCAAATATTATCTTGAGCTGTAGAAATGTTTACAGTAAGATTTGAAATTTCTACAGGGAACTCAAACGAATCATTAATCACACAAATCGAGACTGATTCTGTAGCTATCCATGTGGTTCCTTGATATAATTTTACATCAACCGGAATAAAAACAAAATCGGAGTTAAAAATATTATAATAAGTTGAGTTGAGCTTAATATTTACATCAATTGTTCCATCATCTTCAAAATAAAGATGATTGAGTTCTGATACCGCGTTGGTTAAGGTAAAACTCTCATAATTAGTAGAAACCGTAATTTTGGTAATATCATTATCAATAGGAAGTATCTTTAGAGAAAGATCAATCATATCATTGGTATCAAGTCCATATAAAGCCGTAGAACTAAGCCCTTGCACAGTAAAGTGCTCATGATTGTTTAAATCCTTCACTAGCCAATAGGATGGATCGGATAATGTGTATTCGTTATTTAAATCGTCGTATCCTAAAATTCTAAATGTTATATTATCGTCACGTAGGTTGAGAAGGTTGAAATCTATTTTCGCAAGGGAACTATTATCAGCATAAAATGTTCCATATGTCAACCACCCTGCTGTGGTAGGTGTCTGATATTTATACTCTAATCTCACCTTATAGAAATTGCTATCGGTTGAGCTAACACCCATAGTTACCAGACTGTCCTGTATATTATCATACGTCTTTCCAAGAGTTAATGTATATGGAGTACCAGTTTGCAAGGTCATGCTTGGACCTTCGATATCTAACGTGGTCTGAGCTAATGTATAATTCTTTGTATAGAAGGGAAACTCAATTCCATATGTAAGATTGGCTTCAACAATAAAATTCACGGTATAGGTATCTGGGGTCAAACTTTTGCTGGTAACCCAATTTGATAAGGAATCTAAATGGATTAACCAATAATTTGAGCTTAATGTATTATAATCTACAGAAGTAAGGAAATCTATATCATCTGAATAATTAATGTATACTTTTAAAGAAGAAATATGGGATTCATATCCATCTTCGGGGGAAACTCCAATTTCAGAATTATGATTAATTCGGCCTGATTTCTCAAGATTGGTAAAGTTTATCAAATCATCAAAATGATTAATTCCAAAATAGGTACTATAAGAGTCATATAACACATTATCAAGATCATCAGTGGCTTTTAGTATAAAATACCAACTTGTGTCATCAGGAAGATCCCAGCTATTTTCTATATATGAGTATAGCGAATCGTCATAATTAAAGGTGGCAAGTAAATTCCAATCATTAGGATTTGGATTTTGTAAGTTAGGAGCGGTATCTGAAAGATACAATTGCAAAATATCAATTGGTTTTCCTGTACTATTACAGACGAAGTTTAGATAACCGGTCTGTGTTTCCCCATTTGTTGTGATGGGAGTCCAACCACCCGAGCCGTCTTCCTTGGACACTTTTGCATCAATTTCCATGCAAGGTCCATTACTATGACTCTCTATCTCCGCATTGGTAATTGAATTATTAAACACTGAAATGTCATCCAACTTACCTGTGAAACATGAAGTAGGAGTTGAATCTGCGCCAATGTTAAACGCACCACCACTCTTTAAATTTCCGCCGTTATTCCAAGGCTCATTGGTGCCTCCGAGAGCGGAAGTAATCCATGTGTTCCCGATCAAGACGTCTACATCGGAGTTATCATATCGAACTGCAATGTAGGTCCACGTATTTAGGGGAATAGCGTATGGATACCCATATGCTGCCGTAGCTTGTACACTGTTAGTATCTAGATACACTTGAAGATACCCACTTTCATTAACTCCAATCTCTAAAATACCCGCTTTAGAGATAAAACAATTTTTTACACCATTACTGGATTGAGTAGATGAGAAGGAAGTAGGTCGAATCCAAGCGGTAACTACAAACTTATTATTAGAAGTACCTAAGGCATTGTCCAAAATATCTCCAAAACTGACATAGTCAGATGTACCATCAAATAATAACCCATAATCACGTCTTCCTGTAGTCCATGCGGTATTACCCTGGAACGTTCCTTGATGATTATGGATTCTATCATAAGTGCTGGTTCCTGTGTTTTCATCCATTTCTGCCATGAAATCTAAGGCTGAAGGTTCAGGAGCTTCTGCATAAGCAGCATAGAAATTAAACAGATCATAAAGATCAAAAGGCCATTCAATATGTCCAAACTCGTCTTGGATGAAGTAGTGTTTGTCCGTAGTTGACCATTCAATACCCGCATATTCTATCCAATTTAGGGGCTCATAGAATTCATTTCCTTCATGTTCAAGCTTTACTAATAAATTCTGCTCGATTGATCCATAGACAGTATGGGTGTAATAAAACTTAGCATTTTCATCGGTATTTACGGTAGCAACCTTACTCCATTTATCATTTACCTCAATATAGAGATCAACATTCTGAAGAGGTATTGGCTCATTTAAACTATTAACTATCTGTCCATCAAAAATAATCTCCCAAGAATTCTCTTCTTTAAGAGTATACACTGCTCCGTATTCTACCTCCACATCAAACTCTTGAGACGGAATTGCTGAAAAAGTATCCTTGGTAATAGTAATTTCGTAGACTTCTGGTATAGCACTTCGTGAACCAAAACCACTTAGGGTTTGATAGCTAGTCGCAATTAAATAGTCACCAGGAAGTAGATTAAGTCGATTAAGATGAACTTCCCCATAAAGATCGAAATTGTGTAGTGGACCACTTCTGTAATCTGACCCTGTATAATACCGATCTTTCTTATAATATCCTTCTACTTCGGGTACATCTATTGGAGTCAACGTATATTGTATTCCTGCTGATTCTCCAAGATTTGTAGAAACTTCGCATCTGGAAAGAAAGGCATCATTTATGGTAAATTCTCTAAAGCGTTCAAGAGATTCATAATATTCTAAAGTATCATAATCAATCCAAGAATTCGTAGCTCTGGAATTTTGAGGGATTTGAGCATATTGCATTTCTGGAGCATCTAAAATTATCATGGATTTTACCGTGAAAACCAAAGGCATGAGTACCAAGAAAAATGCGATAAGTAGGGTATTTCGTAGCAGTTTCGCACTAAATTTGGGGCGTCCTGTATCTGTTCTTTCTTTAGCTTTCTCTTTGGTAAATATAATGATAGTAGGGATAAAGAGTCCCGCAGCAATCCAGAGCGATTGAGGGAAATAAATAAAGAATATGCTAAAGACAATAGTTAGCATAAAAAAGAGACGCCATAATAGAGCATATTTATACTTATGATAAAACCTATGAAGGGAAAAGTTCTTAATTTTTGACCAATCATAACGTTTATGTTCCTTATGCCTTAATTTTGGTAACCTTCGGAACGAAAAATACGCAGGAATGAGCATCATGGGTACAATGCATATCCTGAGCATGGTAGGCAACAATACCTGTGTAGATATAATAAAGGGAACCAGCAATATTAGAGTAAGTAGCATGTAAAGCTGGCGAGAATTTGATAATTTCAAGTTAATAGTAACGGTAAGAATGTAAAAGACAAATATGAAATACTGGAAGTATGGAACAAAGTTAAGGAAATTATAATACATACTTGTTCCAGTGGGGATGATTTGAAGTAAGAACGGAACTAAAAAGATGGCTAAAACAATACTGGATTTTATAATTCCTCCAATGATCTGTCTATTTTCAGGAGGATCATATGATTTTTGTGGTCTTTCTTTCTTCGGTCTTGCAGGGGGCTCAGTTCTCTCTTGCTCCTCATAAAGGGCTAAGTAGGAATTCAGAATCTCTTTGACTATATCATACCCATGAATCATGACAACTGATTCAGTCCCTCTATTTAATTCATATATTTTTCTTTTACTGATTTCAGTTCCTTTGTTTAATATATAAAAAATTACAGGGTGGTTTTGCATATAATCAAAAGCAATATGGTTGGAAAGAATAGCGAAAATCTGATTACGAGCTTTTTGTTGAAGGGGTGAGATGGATTCGACTTTATCTCCATTAACAATAACTCCCTTTCTATAGTTTTTCCATTCTTCATCTAAATTCTTTAATAATATCTTACTTGAATAATACGTGGAAAACCATTTCTTGTTCTTAGTAAGAAGATTAACAAGGTCTTTTATTTCTTTTCTAAGAACTTTATAATAATCTTTATTAATTTTATTTGGAAGCTGACCTGAGACTTGTCCTGATATTTTCTTTAGGAACAGAAATCCTTCAGGATAATATCCTTTATACTTTCTATAATGATCAAATATAGAATAGAGAGTCCATAAATCGTTTTGTGCAAACTTTCTATCTAAATTATACCCTCGAATCCATGCTTTACAATTAGGAAGTATTTCAACAAGTTTTTGTTTGGTTATTTTTGAATCGATATATTCTTCAACGAAATTTACAAAGAAGAATAAATTAGATGACATTCTACCATATTCTTCATAACTATTCTTACATTCATCGTATTTAGTTATAATTTCAGCAACTAATATGTCTAACTTCTCCTCATCAGTAAGTTCTTCCTCATCGTATGTGATTTCTTCTGCTTGAGGTGTTTCTTCTTTGATAGGTTTCTTTTTAATAGGAGTCTCAATTACCGTTCTTTTAAATGATACTTTTCCCGTATTTCGAAATATGAAGAGGTAGCCGAACACTACCAATGCTGCTATTATTGAGAAAATAATAAGCATTGAGGTAATATTGGACATAAAATACCCTGTATAACCGGTAAACACAATAAAACTTATTCCGCCAAGGAGTATGCTTAACCTTGAATAAAACTTAAATTTTTTTTGTTTTCTAAGGGTATTAATCGTAATCCCTACTTTTTCTATACCTGCACTTGTTCCTTTAATGAGATTTATTAGCTTAGGAGAGTTTGCAGCTTTTCTAATCCTTGACCTAACTGATACACCCGCTCTCTTGACTAACCTCGGGAGGTATCCATGGATGGTCAATGTTAATGCTTCTATTACAAAGAAAAATACACCTCCAATGATAAGATAATAGCTCATATAAGAGATGTTAAAAGGTAAAAGAGGAGGGATAAAATATGAAAACAATACTAACGTTTCAATACCTAAAAAGATTAAGATTGGTTTTCTTGAGAAGTCATAGCCCATATAATAGAGGGCGAGTTCACAGATAAAAAAGAAGATCTGAGCTCCAAAGGAAATAGCTAAGAAAGTCAATAGATTAAAGGTGTTATGAGCCATTCCCACCCAAAACCATAACATCACAGTGGTGAAAAATGGTATATGAAGAATCTTATCCTGCTCCCGAAATAAAATGACTTGTCGAACAGTAATAAAGAGCATCTGGGCAATCATAAATAGTTCAAGATAGGAGTCGATTATTAGAGAAGATACAGGAGTGAAAAGATAGGCTAGAGCTAAAAAGGATATAACCGATACAAACACCAAAGAAGAATGTCTTAAAGTTTTACCAATACCTTTAACTGAACGAGGGCTATCAGATCTAGGCTTCGATCTTGAACTTTTGGTATTGGATACATGTAATTTTTTCCTCTTTTTAACTCTTTTTTGTCCGATAAATGAAGAAAACTTGCTATCGCTAAGATCTTTGAGAGGACAAATCTCCACTTTATTACAACTATTGTCCTGTCCTGTTTCCGTAATTTCTATCGTATCGTTCTCAATGGAGTCAAATGACTCTGGTTGGTTATTATGTTTGGACTTACTCATTTAATAAATCACTTTTTTTAGGTATTAAATGTTTATAGTTTAAGTTTCGAAAAAGTTTCTCGTGTAAGATAACGAGATTAATATAATACAAATAAATAGATCTTTGAGGATGGAATCGATACTGCCGCATATAATTAGCAATCTGGCGTCGTGCGATAGGGCGAAGAGTCTCAAAATCGACCTTTAATATTTTTTCCTGGAGTTGATAAGAAAAAGTGGGTGGTGAATCTGAAAAAATCTTTCGTTGAAATTGATAATCCTTAGACCTTGTCTCACTTACAGCCATTTTGCAATCCTCATAAAAAAATTTAATTAACATAAATTATGCTCATCATATTTAAAGAAACAAAGATATGATGAGTTCTTGTGATTATACATATACATTATATGAAATGTCTTAGGTGCTGACTTCATAGCTTAAGATTTTATTTTTTCGATATTAAATGAAAATATCAACCTAGTATTTAAGGCTTTCTGAAAAATCTTGTGAATCTACCCCACTCGACTGGGTTGTCGAGTTGATAAAAAATACTAAACTGTGGTAAGAAAGATAAAATTCATGAAAAACGTCACAGCTTTTTGTAAACAACAACATTTTTTTTTGGGTACAATTTTGTCAAGTTATTTTAGTATTCTTCCTCGACTTGAAAATTTTTCCTTTAAATATGATGAGTATAAAGTCAAGTAACTTTCAATAAAAAATAAAAAGGTGATTAAAAAGAGTATGATAGTAAAGACCGAGTTTAATGAAGACTTAGATATTTATGAAGTTTTAGAGAAATTTGTATATAATAAATATACATTCTTAATTCTTCTAGGAATTAGTGAAATATCAGGTAAATTAAACACCTCATATACCCTTTCTGATAAATGGAATGTCTCAAAATCCTATGCGTGGAAGATCTTAGGGAGGCTTGAGGATGAGCATTTAATCGAAAAAGGAGAAAGAATAGAGAAAGATGGATCGTATTATTTTAATTATATCCTTTCTAAAAATGCGAAGAAAATTTTTAGAGAATTAGCAATATTCTTTAATAAATTTGACAAGGATGAATAATTGGACACTGAAGTAGAGAATTGAATTTCTGTTTTCACTACAGGAATCAGAAGAAAGGAATAATTTTTTGAACACATAAATAAGAGAATCATGCCGATATTTTAACACAAAAATTAGGGAATGAATTTGAATCACGACTAGACAAATGTGACGACTCTCGATACGCCCATAGCGATGCGGTCGTAATCTTTATATACGTTATCTTCATACTCTTTTTATAATCAAAAATATACAAAAAAGATTAAAAATCAAGGTGAGAAATAATACCAAACGATAAAAAAACTATCACCATACTATTTGTTATGTGGTGTATGGTTCTTGGCCCAATGGCAATAACGGGAGCCCAAGCCACTACTACAAAAAAAATTAAACCAAAATTTTCTTGGGAAGAGACTACCTTTTCCTTTTCCATACAAAAAATCTTCGATCAAGAAACCCAGATTACAGACGTATCAGACTCCTACAATGATAGTTATTCCCAGAGACATTACACGTACAGTGATGAAATGGATTATGTAATAAAAGAAGTTCAAAATGTCGATTTTGAGGCTAATTTTACTACTCATTCAGAGCGGATTCTATCAGGTAATTATACCTTAGATGTCGATCTAGATGTATATCGAGTAAGTGTAGATTATGGTACGGGAGTAAAACTAAATTGGTTCGCGGTAAAGAATGGAACTTATACTTTGGATCGATATTACTCGTATCTACGCTATAATTATACCTATTATGAAGAGAATAGACGACAAGTCGAAAGTACCTACTATAACATAAGCCTCCCTGGTTGGGAAGTAACTGACACATGGACAGGTTCGGCTACAATTCCTGATGAGATTAATCATACCCATTTCCATTTAGAAGATGAATCTCCATATGCGGAATATATTCATGAAGTAAGAGAATTCTCAGCACCTATGATATTGACGGTTCAAATGTACACTACAGAAAATAAAGATAAGATCGCATGGGCTAATTACTTTAACGACTTCGTTATTTATGAAGAATTAGATCAAAACTCGATTTATAGCTGTGGGAATGTTCCAAGTAATCCGGCAATATATGAGAGTTCTGAATTCAGAGGGTTTTTGAAACCAATAGCATATAGCCATGAAGTATTTTTTGATCAACCTGCTTATGGGCTAACATTCAGTTATAATGCGTCGAATCCGTTCGATATGACTGTGGACGATATCGCATCTAGTATAGCCTTTACCCCACCTACTGCATTAAATGATACTGAGATTGTATGGGGAATTGATTTTCCCAATTTTCCACTCGATGTCCAAGGCATGGGAGGGTTGGATTACTGGACACCTCAGAATGCGTCATATATTGAAACTACGCCTACCAGTCTCTCTTATGATTTTAACTATTCAATAGGGGATACTCAAGCTGAGCTTGATATGACATGGGAAATTGGAAAAATTGCAAATCAAACCTTATACGACAAATTACAAGGATATGGATTAGCCATTCCCCAGTATAATTATTTCTTAGGATCTTTTGATCTAGCCGAAGTTGATCAGGCTAAGTTAACGGTACCTCAAGAGAGCTTTTCATTTATCTCGAATAATTCCTTAGTTGCCGAAATTAATATGGAAAAACCGGGTAAGGAAAATTATACAGTGTACGATTTTCTTGGAAGTGATGTAGACTTTGAATCGAAAGGGGGGAGTATTCATCCTAACGTTATAGATTACAACGCTCAAGAAGTTTTCTGGGAATATTCTTTCGAATTGAATAATCTTATATACTCACTAGGAGATTTCGTAGCTCTAGATACAGAGTTTGTCATAGCAGATGATTTATTCCGTATAGAGACACAAAACTATCCAGTATGGGGCGGAAATCGATTTATTCACGATCCTTCGCTCTCCATATTCTATGAAGCTCAAATAGGACTTCCAGAAGGTATTCCGGGGTTTAATGCCATACTCGTTTTAGGAGTAGTATTTGTAGTGACAGTTATTATGGTAAAGAGACTTAAGAAACTAAATCAAAAATAAATTTTTTTTATTATCTTTTTTTTATATTAAAAAAATGAATTAATATAAGGTACTGAAATATTTATAAATGGTTTATTAATTCAAGTTTAGGAGATCTAGAACACCTTTTTTTCTCAGGATCTCTTAGTTTTGCTTCACCTTTAATAAGATCATAATCACATATTACTTTAGGAGTAGGAAATCCGCAGTTATCACACAGAATTGCAATATTGTTCGCTTTACTACAAGTTTTACACTTTTTACTGTTAACAAGTGTGGTCTCCTCAGATATTTCATTATTTTTGTCTTTTGGAACGTTCTTTTTTTCTTTTACAGAAATCTGTGATCCAGCATTTAGATGTTTATTTTTAATTTCCTCAATGATATTGGTTTTTGTCTCTAAAATCTTCTTGGTATGACGAAATGCGTCGTTCACGCTTCTCTTTCCCTTTTTTACGTCATCCCATTGATTTTTAATCTCGGGATCCCTTTCCCTCAAATCAATGATAGTTTCGATTTTCTGGAATGTGTCGGGTTCTTTATCATATGATAGACCATCATTTTTTTTTACTCTAGTGAAACCTGAACTTTCTTCAGAGGTCTTTGGTTTTAAGTTGAAAACGCCCTGTAATTTACTTTTACCTAATTTACTGAGCGTTCTCTGTCTTAATTTACTCAAAATTTGTTTTTGTGTTAGCTTTCCACCTTCTATTTCCCTTATTGTCTTGGGATGGAATTCATTATTAAGTATAGCTTCCCCTATTTGAATTTTATATTCTAAAGTACGCCTATTATAGCCATAACGCCGTGCATAATGTTCTGTAAAAGATTCTGATCTTTGATCCAAAAACGAAACGGTTTCGTTTATGATTGTTTCATTTATATTATTCCGGTCGTATTTTCCTCGAGCTGTCTCGGGATGCTTCTCTTCATATAATCTCTTCCTCTTTGCTAACCCAATATAGGTTTCATAATCAGTAAAGTTTTTTCGGTTTAAATTTTCTGATAGTTCCGTGTCTAGTCTTTCTTCTTCTGTATATTCTTTAATAGTGGCTCCAATAGTCTTCCAGTTAAGCTCCATTGCTACTAAGTATCTACGAAACCCTGCAACCAACTTTAGATTTGTATCCAATTGAATTGGGTTAATCTGTCCTTGCGCCCTCATATCTTCTCTTAAGCTAATATAATCAGGATCATCTTTATATCGCTCTTTTAACTTTCTGATCCTTTCTTTCGAACGAGGATTAATATCTTCCAAAAAAACTTGGTAAATCATCTCGCCGTCATAACTTTCCAGACCCCTAAATAGTTTTGTCATAGTCCTTGATACCTCTTTTGGTAGAGGAAGGTTCTAACTCCTAATCCCTGGAAATTTATACAATCTTGTATTTCCTTTATAGGAAAAAAATGGATAATTAAAAAAGGTAAGGTTCCCAAATCTTGTACGTACTGATCACAACAAAATTGAAATTCTGTTTTCATCTTGATCCCTGTTTTTTAATCATTCTGCCAGTTATTTACAAATTGCATTAAAAAAAAATTAAAGTCTTTACTTGAAATAATAGAGACTGTTAGTGATTGTGATTTAGTGATCTTAAAATCCTTTAAATTTTTTCGAATTCATATCACCCACAATCTCTACATTAAATTTCGGGTGTTTCTATAAAGGTGCTTTCTATTTAAATTTTATATCTAATCTGTGCTAGGTTTGGAATACCTTGAATTTAGAGATGTTTTTTGCACATATGTCAGATTTTAGTTATATTTCAGAAACTCTCTAAAATTTTCTTTTCTTTAATTTTTCATTTTCGCAGATTTTGCTAAATGTAAAGAATTTTTTCTTTAGAAAATTCATCGATCACATAAAAAATTTATCCAGTTTTTAGATTTATTGAAAGAACAGATCACTATTATTCCGAAAAAGGAGATAAACTCCTTTTTAGATAAATTTAGCTCTTGCATTCGCACTAAAATCTAATATTTGGTCAAATGATAAAAAACTAAAAAACAGCTAAGAAGAAATTGCTTTATTCTCAACAGAAGAATTAATTGAAAAAACTGAATTTCTAAAGATTTAGCTATATCCCTAGCTAGATAGATACTTTTCTGGTTAAGTTTTTTACTAATTAATTTTATCATTCAAAAATTTAACCTGCTCAATCATGTATGTCTTTATTAGGATCTGGGGGTTATTGCTAAATTGGATCAATTCGTTTTATGAGTTTTATTTTGTCAAAATCTGAGTCATGAGAGTAGATCTCTTGAATCTTATTTTCTAATAGACTTGCTGCAATTAAGAAATCCCTCCCTCCTGTTCTATATCTTTCAGCTATCTCAAATGCAAATAAAATTGAGGAGGTAGAAATGTCTAATACATTAATATTTTTTGAATCAATAAGTGCAATTAACCGTTTCTTAACCTCAACTTCTTTATATTTAAATGCTTTAACTAATGCATGAAAACTTTCCATAAATACTATTGAAGGAATGCTTACAAGCTCCTTTCCGTTAACGATATCTATCAAAAGTTCCTTACAAGGTAGATGTTCGGGAAGATCCTTATTCAAGGCATATACAAGAATATTTGAATCAATTCCCCTCATGATTTCCACATACTCTTACTTGCCTTTATTACATCCACATCTTTTATTCCTTCTGATAGTGGATTCTCTAAAATTTCAAGGATCTTATCCTTATTAGCCATCTTTTTTCTGAGATCATGACAAAAAATAATATAATCACCAATTTTCATATTGAGATGATCCGCTTCTCTTTTGATCTCCCACCACTTTTCCTTTAACTCATCATCAATCACAATATTAGTTCTCATATATGTAAGTATGTATTACATACTTAAAAATTTTTTTTATCCTGAAAATTTTAATTTGAGGTTTCGAAAATTTCTACTTGTTCTATCATATATGGGTTTAGTTTTCGAGTAGAAAATATAAAAACAGGAATAAGACATAAACCTATAAAAATGGATAGTATAAACGGAGTATTGTAGGGCATAGTAACCCATAGAATTCCACCAATAATTGGACCTATTACTCTTCCTAACCGATCAATCCATATATTTAATCCAAAGATTTTCCCTCGATGTTTTATAGAAACCCTACTCATTATTGCTTGGATGAAGTAAGTATTTGATTCTAGAGCAATATATAAGAATATTAGAATGATAGCAAAATCAATTGATGTAAATGCTCCAATTAATAACCAAATCATTAGCGCCTTGAAAACGTTAATGACAATAAAGCTTATAGTAGGCGAAATGCGATCAAATAATTTACCTAATCTTGGTGAGAATAGTTGTGAGAGAACTTGTGCTGGAAAATAAACTATCATCACAATAATTGGAATGATATTGTCAGGAAGACCTATTAAAAGGGTTTCAATTAAATAAGCAGAGATAAACGGTGAATATATTGTGCCCGCTATGGAGGTAGCCAAAATAGCAACAATTAAAACAAAAAAGGCACTATAAAAAGTCTTATCTGGCTTCTTATTATTAAGTACACCATTTATAGTGCCGTTATCTCCATTATCTACAATTTTTAAGTTAGGATCATTCAGGGAAGCAAGATAACTTTCAAATGTTAAATTCTCATCTATTTTAGTATAAAAACGATGCCCTGCAATTAAATTTATTATTGCAAATATTAATAATGGGCTATACATCAATGGAATATTATCAGGAAGAAAAACACTTACTAGTGCAAATATCGGAATACTAATGATAGCTCCCATTAGAAATCCATAACCAATCATCTTTCCTCTTCCAGTTGCCAATGCTTGGGCTCTATTGTTTTTGCTGGATTTTTGAGAGATTAATGAATAAAAGGGTGGCCAAAAAAAAGCTACAAGCAAACCTTGTAGGAAAGTTCCTACTCCAAACAAATGCAGATTATGGATAACAAGGGAAAGCCAAAATATAAAATACGATATTGTACGGCCCATCGAGCCAATTAACACTAATCGTTTCTTTGAAGTATGGTCCGTTAAATAAGCTATCAGTGGCATTGAAATAAGGCGAGCAAAAGGCTGTAATGCCATAATAATCCCTAATTCAAATCCAGAACCTCCAAAGAAATAAATCACGACATACGATTTTATAAACATAAAAAAAATAAACCCTAATCCATTCCAAAAAGTAATTCGTATCATAGAGTTGAAATCAGGGGTTGTAGTAATCTTGTTAGATACTACTTGATTTTCAGAGTTGGAATTGGGTTGAACCAAGATTATTACACATCTGTTAATCTAATAAATACTAAAAAAATATCTTAAGTGTAAAAGAGAATCACTTCTTTTAAACTTCAATTTTAAATAATAATATTTATCTGTAGAGGTTTAAATCCATAATTTTTAATTCTAAAATTATTTAAACTTGTTTTAATTAAAAACATATCATTAAATTAAACAAAATTTAAATGATTATCATGATTGAATACATATTTTTGATACTATTCTTTATTATCGTCATTGTTGAATTATTTGGTGAATCAAAGGATAACACAAAGATATTCTATGCTAGTAAACCTCTCGCAATGCCTCTTTTGATATTATTTTATATTTTTGGAGTAATTAACGGAGTAGGAGTTAAAAGAATCGACTGGTTAATTGTTATTGCATTAATAGGGGGTATGACAGGAGATATTTTATTAATGCTTAAAAACCAAGAAAAATGGTTTTTGTTTGGCATGATTGGTTTTTTAGTAAACCAAATCTTCTATATTATTTCTTTCTTTATAGGTGTTGGTGATATATCTACTTTTAATGCTTGGGCATTCTTTCTTTTTAGTCCTGCATTATTAACTATAGCATTTACGGTACCAAGATTCATAAAAAAAACAGAAGATTTGAAAATACCTGTGTTAGTTTATATGGGAGCTATCTTATTGATGCATGTAGCCACAGTTGTACGATTGGGGGTAAATCAAGATATTTCGATTATCTTTATCTATATTGGTTCCATCTTGTTCATTTTTTCAGATTCTATTCTTGCAATGATAAAGTGGGAAGGAGAATTTAAACATGGTCGATTAATTAATTTGACAACTTACTTTTTGGCTCAATTTTTCATTACTTTAGGGGCGCTATTAATTATCATACCATAAAAAATTAGTAATTAAAATCTTCATTCTTTTTTTTTTCATTTTAAAATTGTTTTGTAAAAAAATTTTTAATTTAACAATAATTAAATGATAGTAGCATAGGTTTTGAAAAAAAATGCCTCAATAGCTCAGTTGGTAGAGCGTTGCCTTGGTATTAAAATATAGAATTTTATGCAAAAAGGCAAAGGTCGGGGGATCATAATGATCGAGCATTTCGCTTGAAAAGGATAAACCCCCTTGGGGCTCCATTGTAGTAAAAAGTGCCGGTGTGGCTTAGCTGGTTATAGCGCCAGACACGCATACATTCTGAAAAATGGGTCAGACTGAATGTGCTGGACTCATAATCTGGAGGTCGAGGGCTCGAATCCCTCCACCGGCATTCTTATTCTAAATATAGTTTCTTTACAAACTGAAAACAAAATTATAGAAAAAAAGATCTTAAAAAAATTAGACTTTCTGGCCACAGCTGGGACAAAATTTAGCATTGTTATTTAATTGAGTACCACAATATACGCAAAACCTTTTTGTTTCAATTGCGGTTTCATTCGCAACCTTTTCAATGTGTATCGCATCATCAGGAGTAAGTTCCATTTTTCGGATGTTTAAGTTTCTCATCGTAGTTTTTAATTCCTCTTCAGTCATATTTTCAGCAGATTTCCCCGTTTCTTGCTCAATTCTTTCAATATCGTGTTGAGTTAGCTTATAGACAGCATAACTACCACCCATCATAAGTAATACAGAGGATCCCAAGATCAGACGTCTAGTAGTACGCCACAGTATCCTACGAGCTCTCCATACGTTTCGTCTTAGAGGAGGTCGAATTGGTCTACGAACCATGCCACGACGCATTGGTCTTGGTCTAGGACTCATAATATCACCTCTATTTTTATTAATAACTCAAGTTGGTATTTTTTAATTTGACTATTATTATTTTGATTAAAAAAAGATGGTTTAATAAAAATTTATATTCTATTAAACTAGAAAGTTATTTTAATTGTCTTTTTTAGTAAAACTTAGAAATAAAATTTACTTAATTTGAGAAAGAATTCAATACTTTAATTATCAAGTCTATTATAGTTAGCTAATGTTATTTGAATAGCCTTAACTTCAGCTCTGGATCTAATCTTCATTTTTGGTTTTAAAGTTTCCAGAATTTTTTTTTCATTGTATCCTTGATTATGTACTTGCTTAAAAATCTCAACTCCATTTTCATTTAGAAATATATAACGTTTACTCAAAAATACTATTAGCCATCTTTTCTTTCTTTGATTTTTTGATAACGAAGATAATGCTCTTCTAATATCTTCTACAGGGCGGTTTAACTTCTCGGAAATTTCAGTATCGCTTACAAAAAGATATTCTTGCATTAAGCCTAGAATTTTTCTCTTTGAAGATAGAGTTATTAAATAAGAAATGAAATAGGCAAAAAAAAAAATTCCAGCTAACACCAATCCTATTAGTTGATTAAAAATAAAGACTATAATTATAATTACGAAAATTGGATAAAAAAGAATTTTCTTTAGAATATCAATGACTTTTGATAGACTTTTGAGCACAGAATCATCTTTTCTACGAGACATATGCGTGTCTTTACTACATAATTGTTTTAAGAATTTCTTTTTTTTCTTCTGATACTTTAGCTTTATTTTCGGGATTCTTTAAGTTTCGAATAGCATTCTCAATAGTTTCAAGTTTTATTGAGTATTTTTCATAAAGTTCTGTAAAGTTATTGATATCAATGTCGTTACTCTCATATAAAACCTTCAACTGTTTTAATGTTCGACCAATTCCAGCCTTGCTATTTTGTAGTTCTTGTATTTTACTGAAATCAATCAACACATCTGACATGATATTCTTATAGCGTCGGTAGGCATCAAAATTCAAATCTGCTTGTTTGTACTTAGTTAAAAAATTTGTTGTTCTTGGGATAAATGGTGCCAGATTTTCGGGGACAATAATAAGTGGTTCCGGATCTTGGATTTCTAAAGCTTCTTTATCAGTTATCATTTCTACGTCATGCTCTATAATATTATCATTTACTACTGATAAATTAGTCCTTATGCTCTCTTCTTCAGAAGTAGTTAAATTTGAAGATTTGGCAGTCATATATTCCCATATTTCTTCAGCTTTACTATAATAGTAATTTGCTTTCTTCTGCAAATTTTCAATTTGTTCTTCATTCTCACCTTCAGGTGAAACTTTTAATAATGATTTAGCTTTTAAATGGCAAGCTCTTCCCATATCATAATTTTGTTGGGCTCTAAAGTGATTTTCCTTTTTATCATCATATGTTCTTAAAAAAGCTAATCTCTTTGTTAGCGCGCTTAACCCAGAAGATAAATTTGCAGCCATCGCAAAATTTTCTTTCCTTTGCTCACTTATAGTAGCTAAATTCTGAGCAAGAATACGAGCTTCCTCCGAATTCAATTCAAGATTCTCTACACATAATGCAAGTCCTTTATCTTCTTGTCGAGTACATGCTGCACTGAAATAAGCTGCTGTTTTATACATCTTACTGCATTCTACCATTGATACAATAGAATTTTCCATTAGGTTATCTGCTTCGAACTTATTGGAAAGGTAAGAATACGCTTTTGCTGCAGTCCATAACGCTCGGGAGCATTCGAAAATCAAATCCCATATTTTAATCTCTTTTTTCGCAACGGGATCATAGAACGAAGGTGTAATTTCTAAATCTTTAAAGATCCTTATTTGGCTTTGAGTCTTATAATTAACATTTAGAATTTTAATATATTCTAGAATGTTATTCAGCTCAGAAAAGGAAAAATCTTGATTCTTTTCCAATGCTTCTTCTAATGTTTTAATTTTGAAGTGCAAAAAGCGTATTCTTTGCATCGTAGTTGGGTCGAAAAATGTCTGTAATTCTGGTTGTTTCTTTTTATCTAGCTTAGGCAATTTTACTTCAACTTTCTTTTGAGTGGGAGGTTTTTTTGTTTGTTTTATCTCAATTTTTGGTTTTAGTAGGGGTTTAATATTGAGAGTTGGTTTCTTTAGCTGTGTAAAGTTAGTAAGAGGTTTCCCAGCATCTGGTTGATTCTGTCCTCTTATCGTTTCCAATGGTTTTAAATTCTGTGTATATGGTTTGCTTTCAAATTTCACAAAACCTAATAGCTGTTCTTGTTTTTTTGAACCTGTACTTGGCTCGCTTACAGATATTTCTTCTTTTCTCATACTCTCTAAGTACTTCTTTGCAATTTCAATATATCTTTTTGCCTCAGAGGGATTCATTCCTTTCGTTTTTGATAAATCTTCTATACTTGAAGAAGCGATTTTCTTTATCGAGCTTACAGGGATTCTCAGATTATTTCTCTTAGCAGGAGGTTTAGAAACGGTTTGAGTATTCGTAGATTTTTGCTTATTTGATGCTACTCCTTTATTAATTATATTATAAATTTTATTTCTCGTCTTTATATTTTGAATATGATTCTTAGCACATTGGATATAATTCTTTGCGTTTTTTACTCCAATATCTTCAATAACTAATAAGTCTTCTACTCGAGATGTTGCTAGTTTTTCTAATGAATCAATACCAATTTCTTTTAATTTCTGAATAGTTCCCTTTCCAAGACTATTAGCCACGTTCATTATGGATGTCATTTATACCTATAATTTATAATTCAATGTTTTATTTAAAAGTTGAGCATCTTGTTCGACAAATTAGGTAAGAAGAAAATACTCGTTTTTTTTACTAAAATTACCTTTCTCCCCGTCTAATCGTTAATGATAACCCCTTTGAATCCAATTTTCATTATTGTAAAAGATTATGTATTTTCTGAATAAGCAATGAATGCAAAAAATTTATAAATATATCACGTATAATATATGTTAGCAAATTCAATTAACATAAGGTGATTTGCAAAGTAACAAAGTGAATAAGGGCAATGAGATTAGATGTGACCTTACAGCGTCAATCTAAGATTATTAAAGGGATTAACGTTGTGTTGGTAGCATCTTTCTTTGTCGCCATTGCATTGGCTGTTGGGGGTCTATGTGATAACTCACTAAATGGTTCGGAGAACGTCGGGCTTGCCTCCGATGATTTCACCAAACCGGGAAATGAACTTTTCGTGCCAATAGCGCAGAGATATCAAGTTGGTCCATTTGACACCGAGGCTGGAGAGATTGAATTAATTGATTATTACTTCCCCTATATCGATGAGGTTACAGGGGAACTATTACCTCTTCCACTCTGCATTACAAACGAAATGGCTCAAACCTGGTGGTGGGATCTCAGAATCAAAGGTGGTTACACACCTGAAGATACTGCTGGATGCTGGCCATGGATGGGTATTTCGGTCTACCAAGATCAAAATAAAGATGGAATTGCTGAAATGATCCAAGGTTGGAACCTTGAATGGACTAATATGGGTAAAGATCCAAACTGTGATTGCTGCTCATGTTACATCTGGCGTGGAGTTCCTGCTTGGTGTGGAAACAAAGTATGTCTGGATTCCAATCAATATCCTGTCCTAATGGGCGGTTTAGAAAATTGGGTATCTGAACATTATCCATATGCTGCTGATGGTGCACTACTCACTGAAATTCCTGGAAAGGAAGTTTATATTGAATTCGGTCTTAAATTTAGTGGTTGTCCATTGGACGAACAAGAGTTCGCGTATGTATTGGCACAAAAAAGATGTAATTTCCCCAACTATCCCCAACTCCCGAGTTGAAACGATTGAGTTTCCTCGCCAGTTGCTCTTAATAAATAGGTTGATAAGATTGAAATATCAATCTTTATGGAGGTTTTTTTAAAAAAATCTCTCTTTTTTTTTTCTTAAATGTTATGAAATAAATTCACAAATATTAGCTTTCACAGCATATAAATAAATTTAAATGTTAGTATATAATTTAATAATGGTATTCTATCGCGATCATCTCCATTTCAATGGAATTTTAAAAGAGTATAATGAGTGATAAAGAAAATTATAGTTTTGATAATTATATAAATGATGCACAAAAAAAAGTCGAAGAATTTGTGCAAGAACAAGAGAAATTAAATAGTAAACTCAGGAATTATATCATACTTTTTCAGACTTATGATTCTGAAATTAAAAAAACACTTTATGATGCAAGAGAGTTTTATTCTAACAAGAGATTTAATTATAATATAAAAATTGCGAATTTGAGGCGAAAAAAAGCTGATTATGAAAGACGATGGAATTTTTTGACTAAAAAAATCAGCACTCTACAAAAACCAGAATTAAATACCAACATTTCAACTTCAATTGATTACTCTAAACGATCACTCGAAAATATTGAGAACAATTTAAATAAAATAAATGAAACATTAGAAGCCCAAATTTTGGATATTGATGAAGAAAATGAACTTATTGAAAAAATCAGAGAGTTAGAGGTTAATAAACAAAAAACAACAAAAATTTTAGCAGACTTAAAGCAAAGGCAATTTTTAAAAATACAAAATAGTGATTACTATAAAACTCATCTAGAAATTAAAGATATTGAAAAGGATTTGAGAGAAGTATATGAAAAACTTATTAAATTAACTAACAAAAGACTTTTGACTCATACCCAAACACTTAATTTATATAAGAAAGCAAAGGAATTTGAAGTTATTAAGATGAAAATTGAAATGGAGTTAATAGAAAATGGAAGAACTTCCGCTGATGAGTTTCACCAACTTTTTGTAAAATTGATGGATCTAAACAAAAAATTGTTACTTGAAGAATTATCAAATAAACCAGCAATCAAAATGCGACCCAAGGAAATTACCATGCAGAATGTGTTTATTTCACCCAAAAAGAAAAAGAGATATAAAAAATTGGAACAAAAGAAATTGGCAATCGCATTACGTAAACAGAAGACCGGAAAAAAACTAGATTTCTATGAATACCAGCTTATTCTAAAATATTCAAAAAAATAAGAAATTTTTATGGAAACCTAATTTTTATCTAAAAAGCGGAGTATATAACAGCAATAGTTAATAAAAGAAAAGCTGCCACCAACACTTTTTTCAACTTTCCCTTTTCCTTCTGATGTAAATTTTCATAATAGCGGCTTTTTGTTAACTTTATGGTTATTGGAAGAATTACTCCAAAACTTGAGATAGAAAGAATAAATCCTAGAGGATTAGTAAATATCTTAAACTGGGTTGATTGTTGGTATTTTATAACTATTACACTTTTATAATTCAAATTTCCAAGTAAATCATAAGAGTAAAATGTGATATTAATAATTGAACCATGGGTTTTATTGTCCCAGATAAAATTCCACAAGTCTCGATCAATTCTACCTACTGAACCAGTAAATTCTATAATGGTATTGTTCCCAACAATAGTATACCAACATAAACCTATTCCATTTTCATCGAATAGGCTAAGTTCAAAAAATGGTGCATTTCGATCAACTCTCTGATTCTCACTCGGTAATAATATACTAATATTAGGGCCAATTGTATCTTTTGATAAGTATAATTGAATCAAGTCATTTAAGTTGCCCAAAGTATCATTAGCAAAAAGGTTTAAAATAAAAGTTCCTTGCGGCAAATCATCCCAAATAAAAGAATCGAGATATTGGGTTAAATTACTTGTCAAATCAATCGTAGTATCATCAATTATATACCAAACAGTATCCAAATTAGGTTCTATAATCGTGAGGTTGATAAATGGTGCAGAAGCAAAAGCGGTTTGATTTAAAGGCAGATTTATTAATATTATAGGCGCATCTGGATCTTTTCTTAAAATTACTTCATCATACCCAATTTTTCCAAGTGAGTTGTTGATGTAAAATCTTATTGTAATTGTCTCATATTCAAAATCATCCCAAAGGAGTTGATTTATTTTCCCGGTTAATCCAGTAAATGTATTGTTCGTCAGACCATTGTCTAGAGTATACCATGTTGCTTGAATACCTGGACCTGATTTATATATTCTAAAATTAGGTGAATTAATTCCAAAGATATCATCATTACCTGGAGTAATGACAGTAATAATCGGTGCGTATATATTTTTTCTCACAATTACATCCTTATAACCCAGATTAGTGGCAGTATCATTAGCGTAAAATCTAATTGTAACAGTTCCATTACCAAATAGATTCCAAATTGATTGGTTTATTGACCCAATGGATCCTATAAACGTAATATTTACGGATTCATCAATTAGAGTATACCATGTAGACACTAAATTGGTTTCATTAACAAAAATATCAAAATCTGGAGCAATATCTCCAAAAAGATCATTAGGTTGGGGTAAATTAATAATTATCTCCGGTGCTACGGTGTCTTTATATAACGTTAAGTAGAGAGATTTACTTTGTGCAAAAGAATCTGTTGCTATTATTTCTAGAATAAAAATTCCTTCAGGTATTAAAGCCCAAATTACATTATTTAATAACTCATCAGTATTATTTAATAATGGAAATGCTGAGTATCCTTCTATTTTATAACTGATTGAAAATAAATTCGGATCATAAGCTGTTACGTTTATTAGTGGTTCTGAATTCCAAAATGTATTGTTTAGAGGTGAATTAACAATAATTACGGGGGGTAAAGTGTCTTTATATAAAGTTAAAACAATACTACTATTTAGATTTCCTGCTGTGTCATTCCCGAAAATGAATACTTCAAATCCTCCTTGGGGTAGAGTATTCCATAAATCCGCATCTAGTGGTTCTGCACCAGATGATAGGATAATTTTAGAGCCTAGTACAGTATACCAAAGCGTATCAAAATTATCATCAAGACCCATAATATCCATATTCGGGGGATTGGAATAATAAGTGTTATTATTTGGAGAATTTATTGTAATAGTTGGGTGAGTAATATCCTTAATAAGAGTTATATTTACTTGAGTACTTAATTGTCCAAAAGTATCATTAGCAAAAAACTCAATTGTAAAAAAACCTTCAGAAATACTTTCCCAAAGAGTGAAATCAAAAGCTTGTTGAGTATTATTAAGCAATAATTTTGTAGTTGTTCCAAATTTATACCAGATAGTATCAAGATTTGGGTCAAATGCCATCACATTTAATAAGGGTTGAGAGTTCCAATAAGTATTATTTGTAGGAGATGTTACTAATAATGTTGGAGCAACCGTGTCCTTATAAAGTGTTAAGATAATCGTATTATTGGGATGTCCAAAACTATCGTATGNNTCCTTGAGGTAAATTATCCCATATATCCTGGTCTAAAGAAACTACAGTATTATTATCTAACCAAATTGGAGAAGATGCTCCCACCGTATAAGTACAAACTGGTATGGCAGGATTTGGTTCATAAATGGTAACATTTATTGGTGGTGGAGAATTATAATAAGTTTGATTATAAGGGTCATTTATAATCAATTTGGGAGCGAGAGTGTCTTTATAAAAAGTTAAATTAACAGAATCGATATATCCTAATAAATCCTCTGCAAAAACTTTAATTGTAAATTTTCCTTGAGGAAGGACATCCCAAATTGAACTTTCCAGAGTAATATCAGTATTATTTGATATTAGAACACTAATATTCCCTACTTCATACCAAATCCTATAAAGGTTTGGTTCATACGCGGAAACTCTAAAAATTGGTTCTGAAGAACAAAATGAATTATTTCCATCTACAGGATTTATAATTATTATACTAATTACCGGTGGATCGGGATCTTTTCTAACAGTAACAGTATCAAAACCTATTTTTCCTAGAGTGTCATTTATATAAAATGTTATAGTTATATCCCCAAAATCAAAAGAATCCCAAGCGTCTTGATCTATGGTACCGCTAAACCCAGAAAAGGTATAATTAGTCAATCCATTATCTAAGGTGTACCAAGTTGTATTCAGTGCGATACCTGATTTATAAATTGTAAAATTAGGAGCATTAATTCCAAATAAATCATTATCTTGAGGAAAAGTTATTGTAATAACTGGTGCAAATATATTCTTTCTAACAGTAACTTCGATATATCCTAGATGGCCCAAAGTGTCATTCGCATAAAATCTAATGGTAACTGTGCCATTTCCAAATTCATTCCATGCACTCTGATTTATTTGACCTGAGAAGCCGATGAATGAATAATTCAAAGATCCTCCAATTAATGTGTACCAAGTGAGGGCTAAATTAGTTTCATTAATAGATATTTCAAAGTTTGGAGCAAGATCCCCAAATAAATCATTTGCTTTTGGACTATTGATAACTATTGATGGATTTCTAATATCTTTATTAAGTTTCAATGAAGAAATATTATTTAAATTTCCAGATGTGTCGTTAGCATAAAAATATATCATAAATTCTCCTTCTTCTGGCAATTCCTCCCAAATGCTAATGAGTAATTGTTGGCTTGTATTATTGATTAACGCTACTTCCTGAGCACCTACTTGGTACCATAATGAATCAAAATAGGGATCTAAGACTGATACATTTATAAAAGGTGCTAAATTGTGATATGAATTATTTGAGGGGGAATTTATAATTAATGTTGGAAAAACAACATCTTTATATAATAAAAGAGTATAATTGGCGTTTAAATGCCCAAAAGTATCATTAGCATATATTCGAACTTCAAATTCTCCTTCGGCTAGTAAAGTACTCCAAATTGAATTATTAAGTTGCTGTAACAAATTATTAGTTAATGAAATATTGTTATTATTGATACTATACCAAATAGTGTCCAAATTTGGATCAATTGCACTAATATTTAGATAAGGAGCTGAATTCCAATAAGTGTTATTTGCTGGAAAATTGATGTTAATAGAAGGAGCTAATGTATCTTTAAACAAAGTAAATGTTACCTCTGTTTTATGCACTTCTCCAAAAATATCAAAACTAGTGAAACGAATTTGGAATGCTCCTTGAGGTAAATTATCCCATATATCCTGATCTAAAGAAACAGCAGTATTATTATCTAACCAAATTGGAGAGGATGCTCCCACCGTATACATACAAACTGGCATGGCAGGATTTGGTTCATAAACGGTAATATTAATTGATGGTGGTACATCATAATAGGTGTTATTAACAGGGTTATTTATTACTAATATTGGATTGATCGTATCTTTTTTGACATAAAAAACATCATTTAAGGTTGCGATGTTTCCTACGTTATCATAAACTCGTACAGATACATAATTTATTCCCTCTTGACAGGCATTAAAATCAATTGTCCAGTCAGTTACATAATCTGTAGTTCCAAGGTCAGTAAAAATGTTAGTCCAATTTTTCAAAATTAATCCTCCTTGTCCTGTTTCACTAGTTATTATGTATTGGGCAAAATCCAAGTTAGATGAATTAATGCCATCTGAAAAATCGATATTATATGTTGTACCTCCAGAATCGCGCCAAGTATCATCACCATCTTGGGAGTCAATAATTAATGGTTCTGATGCATCTAGATATAATTGGATTGTTCCATAATTATTATAATTGATATTTCCCGCAGCATCAACTAACCATACATAGACGGTATGATTCCCATCTGATGAGACAGATATATCAGAAATCGACTCGATATTTACTCCTGCTACATAAATTCCATCATCATTAGCTAATGGAGCAATACCCAATTTATAATAAGCCCCTACAATTCCAGACATATCAGATGGATTTGCCCAAGATATATTAAAACTGTCTATATTCGTCCATGAGGCAGGAGTAGCTATCAATGAACTTGGTGCTAAAGGATCTGAAGTATCTAAATATAAGTATGTTG
>JABAHP010007434.1_pt3 | contig 56949 bp, 55 predicted proteins | sample 7062081 | NCBI WGS metagenome assembly JABAHP01 (sample SAMN14534357, study PRJNA622989) | marine sediment metagenome | biome: marine biome [ENVO:00000428]; feature: marine pelagic biome [ENVO:01000023]; material: deep marine sediment [ENVO:00002113] | place: India: Gulf of Kutch | collected...
GCGCTGCTTATCGCGCTTCCCGTAGCGTTCGACCTTATGGGCCGAGCGCGGCAGGCGTCCGTGGATACGAGGATGGACTATATGGGCCCCTCCATGAGCATCGTGCCGCCGGGGACGAGTTCGTATGACCTGGCCACCGGACGGATGAAGGGACGCACCATGGATGAGGGTGTTACCGCAAAGGTGCGGGACGGCCTTGGAGGGATGCTCAAGGCGGCAGAGGCACGCCTTATTACCCGCATGAACGTGGATGATACCCCGATGACCGTTATCGGCGTAGATTTCTCCAGTGTGCTTTCATATCCGGTCTCGCGGTACCAGCTTGCGGGGCAGGGAGTGCTTGTGGGGCCGGTCGCCGCTGAAACGCTTGACACCGGTCCGGGGAAAACCTTACGCATCGGGCCGAAGGAGTTTCAGGTTTCCGGGGTCATTCCCACCACCGGTTCGATAGAGGACGCAAGCGTATTTGTCACACTTCATTCATTACAGCAGTTGTCGGGGCTTGAGGGACGGATAAACGAGTTACGGCTTTTCCCGGATTCCCCTGAAGCGCTGGTTGAGCTGAAGCAGTCGCTTGGAGCGCGCTATCCCGAGCTTGGNNACTCCTACCGGGGTGATGTGGTTGAAAAGGATATCGGAACCACCCTTACGAACTACCACCGGGCCGTTTACGCGGCAGCGTTCTCGCTCATTGCCCTGTGTGTCATGATAAGCACCTATATCAACCTTGAAAGCAGAAGGTCCGAGATTTCCACGCTTTATACCCTTGGCGCGCGGCAGAGTATCCTGCTTCGGGTGCTGGCGCTGCGCACCGTCTGGCTCGGGCTGCTGGGTGCCGTGGCAGGGCACGCACTTGGTATCGCGGTGTTCCTGACCCAGGAGTCGAAGGCCCCCGTATTTGCCCTCTGGTCGTGGCTTACGTTTGCCTGGATAGTTGCGGGAACCGTGGTGCTCGGGCTTGTGGTTACCGTGCCGTTCATGCTTTATTCCGTGTACAAACGCGACCTCCTTGCTGATCTGTAGGGGAGGGCGCCTGCCTTCGTTTCATTTTACTCTAGTGCCGTGTTCCCGTCTTTTTCAGCCTCCAGTTTCATATTCCTGAAAGCTTAAAATAATCAGGATGTATTGAAAAATCAGGACAGAAGCGTCCCTTATCAGGAATAAAGAACTTGCGAATAATTATAGGAAGTTATAGAATTAATAAGGTTCTTTAATAAGTGTAGCGGCTTCAGGGGGGGAACCGACACTACCTTTGGGAGCGTGAGGCTGGTCTTGTGCTCTAAATAGTAAACCGAGGAGGGGCTGCATGAAGCTGCGCGACATCAATTTCGGGTACAAGATCGTCATCGTTGTTATCTTCAGTTTTATCATCAGTTATGCCGTGAATTTCTTTTTCATCAAACAGCGTATCGAGGAGGACGCCATTGAGTCCATGGTGGCCCAGGCAAGGGCAGTGGCCGCCATATCCGAGAACATACGCGCTTCCGTTTCAGGTTTCTGGGAGAAGAAGCTTCTTGACGAGGAAACCCTGATAGCAGAGGCCGAGGAGGCCATGAAGGACGTACGGACGTTAGAGGAGCGGATAACAACCGCGCGTTCCCTGCGTGTGTACGATGCGGTCCCCATTGTCCGCAGCTGGCAGGCCATCCAGGAAAAGGCCGATGAACTGGGCTATGTGTTCAAGGTATTATCGCTTGAGCCCCGCAATCCACGAAATGAGGCTACCGGCAGGGACCATGACCTGCTTCAGCGTATCGAGCGTGAGAATCTTCCCGAGGTATGGGAGATAGATAAGGGGGAAAACGCCCTGCGCTTTATCCGTACTATTAATGTGGAACGCGGATGCCTCATCTGCCACGGCACCGAGGGTGACTATGACATGCTTGGATTCAAAAAGGAAGGCATGAAGATCGGAGACCTCAGGGGAGGATTCCGGTTCCTGTTTCCGCTGGATGCGATGCAGGCGAAGGTGAGGGGCATCACCTGGACGCTCCTCTTTCTTGGTGCTGCGCTGGTGGCACTGGTGACCGTTGTTATCATCTGGCTGGTGAACCGTCTTGCCATATGGCCGGTGCGGAACCTCCGCGAGGTGGCTGACCGTATCGCGGGTGGCGACCTGACGGCCAAGGCTGAGGAGGCCATGAGCCAGGACGATATCGGGAGGCTTCAGGACGCCATGCGCCAGATGGCCGGGAAGCTGGAGGACGTCGTGGGAGACGTTACCCTGGCGGTTAACAATGTGGCGAGCGGGAGCAGCCAGCTGAGCTCCACCTCGGGAACCATTTCTCAGGGCGCCACTGAGCAGGCAGCCTCTGCCGAAGAGGCATCCTCGAGCGTTGAGCAGATGGCGGCGAACATCCGCAGCAACACGGACAACGCCATGGAGACCGAGAAGATAGCCACCAAGGCCGCTCAGGACGCCAAGGAAGGCGGCGAGGCGGTTTCGCAAGCCGTGACCGCAATGAAGCAGATAGCCGAAAAGATAAATATCATAGAAGAGATAGCCCGCCAGACGAATCTGCTGGCTTTGAACGCAGCCATCGAGGCGGCCCGCGCCGGTGAGCACGGCAAAGGATTTGCGGTGGTTGCCGCTGAGGTCAGGAAACTTGCGGAGCGTTCGCAGGAGGCAGCCGGAGAGATAACCGAACTGTCGTCATCAAGCACCGATGTAGCAGAGCGGGCCGGGAAGATGCTCGAAGAGCTGGTCCCCGGGATCCAGAAGACCGCCGAGCTGGTGCAGGAGATAACTGCCGCAAGCAACGAGCAGGCCTCTGGTGCCGAGCAGATCAACAAGGCCGTGGCCCAGCTGGATCAGGTAACACAGCAGAACGCATCCGCCTCCGAGGAGATGGCGTCAACCTCCGAGGAGCTTTCCTCCCAGGCCCGTCTTTTGCAGGAGACGATATCGTTCTTCAGGACCGGAAGTGTGTCGTCCGCCGGATTCGGTGTGCGCAGGAGCGAGTCTTCCATGCTCCGGCTTCCAGGGCAGGGAGAGAGGACCGAGGACTGATGTTCTTCTGAAAAAAAGATTCCAAAAGTCCGCCCGGCAGTGCCGGGCGGACTTTTTTTGCGAGGTTTCGCTGAAGGGGAACAGGCGAGTCAGGGTGTGTTAATCGACAGTCGATACAACTGTGGTATACTGAATATTGCCTGGGGTTCATGATTGGTGATGTGCCGTCGGTTTTACCGGGGGCATACGTATCCCGACAGGAATGGGAACGGCTCCAGGCAATTTACTGTTTATTTGCAGACTTGTACATTTCTCTCAGTTTTTGCTCGATCTCTTTATCGAAGTGCGCCTTTTCCCATGAATTGTCTTTTGTTTTCAGCAGGCTCTTCAGTGCTCCTTCATCGAATTTCGCTCCTTTGAAAAAGGCGTTATTGATGTCCGCCTGCTCGAACCTGGCGCCAAGAAGAACTGCATCTTCGAAGTGGGCCTCCTGCATCGATGCCTGATAGAACTGTGCCGCGTTGAGCCTGGCCTTCTTGAAAACGGCTGATACGAGTTTGGTATTATGGAACTGTGCTTTCGTGCATTTTGTTTTCATCATGCGGGCCTCCTGCATGTTTGCCTCCGAAAGTTGTGCTTTTTCAAGATTGGCCTCAAATCCCCGCGCCCTGAACAGGTTCGCCCCCTTCAGGCTTGCGTATTTCAACTCCGTGAACCCGATGTCAACGCCCTGAAGGTCGCAATCCGAGAGGTCCGCATTTCGCAGATAAGTACGGGCGAGGTCCAGTGGGCGCGGTTCCTGCCCCTTTGTCTCCTCAAGAAAAAGCCTGATAGCTTTTTCGAAGACATCAATCAGCATGTTGTGCACTGCACTGCTGTGATCGATCTTCAGGTTAGCAAGCACTATCATGAAGACCTGGCGGTGGAACTCCTTGTATTCCGGCTTCAGGAATGAGCGGATGGAGACGGTGGCGCTTGCCTGGATCGCTTCGCTGTCCGAGCCGAATTTATTTACGATAGTGGTGAACTTTCCGTTCAACCTTCTAATGGAGTCGGCCTCTCTTTGTTCCCTGTCGAGACGTCTTTCGTTCGTAAGTTTGTAGATGGTTATCAATACACCAATGATGGCGACAAGCGTGGTGATGAATGTGCCGAATGTTGATATCTTGCTCAGGGGATTGGCGTTCCACCTGTTCTCTTCATCCAGCTTTTCTATTTCCCGCTTCAGCTTTTCTGTTTCCTGTTTCGTCTTTTCATTCGTAAGCTGCTGCACCTGAGGATCGGAGGATTCCTCTGCAAGAGCTTTGCCGCAGGGATATGAGAACAGCACAAACGCTACCGCAAATAACATGAAGGCAGACAGTACTATAGTTGCTTTATTCATTTTCATCCTTATTCTTTCGGTTCAACTAATTAAAGGCTTGTATGCATGTTAGACGAGATAATAAAACATAGCGTTGCCACTGTCAATAGCTTAGCCTGTAATATATCTTGTTGGGAAAATACCTGACAGAAAGAAAATGGTTCAGGATAGATACGAAATAGAGGTCTTATCTGCATGCGAGTGCCGGGCTGCTCTGACTCAAAGGTGGAAATGTGAAGGAAATACATGCGATTTTTCTGGATATATTATGGGGCAACATAGTATCATAGATGTATTATTTTATTTTTATGCTCAAGTATTAATTTGTTATGATCATTTTTGGGGAGGTTTACTTGACTGGGAACAGCCAGGGGCAGCGGCGGGGTAAAGACCTTACGCTTGCTGTTCTTGCGTGTTTGCTTCTTTTATCTGTTCTTCCCGTCTGTGCTTGGGCCGATGCTATGGGAAGCTCAGGACCGAAAGATGCCGAGGTGCGTGGATATCTTTCAACCAGATACGTGGCGCGTTCCACCCGTTTTTCCGGTGAGAGCTACAGCGACCAGGACTTTTACGAAAGCGTCCGCTACGACATGACAGCATACGGGCCGCGTTCGCTGGAGGTACATGTGTTCGGTGTCTCCCGGCAGGACATAGACGGTGGCCGCGACCACAAGGGGTATGTTCCCCTCGAGGACATCGGCGACGCCCGTGATATGGGTTATGCTGGAGACCTCTATGACGCCCACCTTGCGGTCAACCAGCCCGTGGCGCATGTTACGCAGATGAGGATCGGAAGGCAGGCCGGGACCCGTGATGAGCCGGTGCTTTTTGACGGCCTGGCGGCGGACCTTTCCGCCGGAGACCGGGTGCATATGACGCTTTACGGAGGGGCTGCCGTCCGCCTTGAGGAACTTGAGCACGACTGGGGAGAGGACACCCTGGCCGGTGCGGGGATCGATCTCATTACGGGGTTTCGTTCCATCATAAGCCTGGATTACCTTTACGAACATGATGTGCGCGGGCAGTTCGAATACGAGGACCAGGATGACCAGCTTTATTCCCTTAAGGTCGTGCAGCGCTTTCCGGGATACGTCTGGGCCATGGCCCGGTACCGGCATCTCAACGATGAGGAGCGTGACCTGAAATTCAGAGCGGCCTGGAATATTCCCACTTCGGACCTTGAGCTGAGCGCGGGATACTTCCGGCAGTTTGGTACCCAGGAGGAACTATCCAACGATCTCTCGGTCTATTACGACGTGGTCGGAGATACCTTGGAATACGAAAGCTATGACCTGAGAATACGCAAGCTCTTCGGCGAGCATTATGCCGTGGACCTTGGCTATTTTGTACGGCAGCTGACCGGAGATGAGGACGAGACATCATTCAACCGCGATTACTCGCGCCTGTATGCGGCCCTTGACATGATGGACCTGTTCATCAAACGGTTGACCCTTACACTGAGCGGGACGTCCTGGAAGACCGATGATTCGAGCCTCGTCTCAGCCGGGCTGGATGCATCTTACGAGTTCAAGAAGCGGCAGCAGAATGTAAGGCTTGAGGCGGGGACGTATTACAGCCTGTACAAGTATGACTATTATAATGAACGTGGCGAACGCGATGACATCAGGACGTATTACGCTCGCGCGGCCCTGCCCTTGGGCAGGAACCTCTCGGGCGACGGGAAATATGAGTATGAGGACGGCGGGGAGGACTATCACTCCCTGAGGTTTGGGGTGCGCTATGATTTCTAGCGGGAACGTGAGACGGTATTCATTCACCTTTGCTCTGGTGTTGGCCGTGCTGTTTATGGCGGCCGTCTTTACGATATACGGGGCCACCGGAACCTCACATGCGGAGGAAATAGAGGCGGTGGACACCGGGATAGAGTTTCCGGATGAGACTGGCCGGATACCTTTCCCGAAGCCGGACACCCATCGGGGCGACTGGATAAGGTATCACGGCTCTTACGTTGATCTTAACCTCGTACAGATAAAAAAGCCAGATACTGGATGTTATGTCTGCCATGATCGCAATGACTGCGTGGATTGTCACTCCACACGTCCACCAAAGGACCACACGAACTTCTGGAGAACCCGCAGCCATGGGCTTGAGGCGGGTGCGAACCGGGAGCGGTGCCTCAGGTGCCACCGGCAGGATTACTGTGTGCGCTGCCATAATGAAACGGCCCCGAGGACGCATGTGGGCAACTGGACCGACCGGCACTGCACTTGGTGCCACTACGGTTCAGGGTTGTCCCCTGCGGATAACTGTGTGGTCTGCCATCGCGTGGTGCCCCATGCGTCGGCTCCGCACGCCGTAAATCCTTCGGTGGACTGTCTGGTCTGTCATAATTAGGAGGATATGAGATGATGAACAAGGCCAGCCTGTTAGCTCTGACGTTACTCATTCTCTCGTTATTACTGGCCGCAGGGAGCGGGTGTTCCTCACAGGGTGCGGGCTCATCTCCGGACGCAGGGCCAGACGCAATATCGCCGCCAGAGGGGGAAGCTTCCGGGGACTTCTCTTCCTTTGCCTGCGAGGACTGTCATCTCTCTCCGGACCTTCCGGACCTCAACCCGCTCCTCACCGGAGGCAGCGGTGCCAATGGAAAGCATGTTCTGCACTACAGTACGCGGGGATTTGCCTGCGAGAAATGCCATCTGGACTACCTCTCGGCAATAACACACATCAATAGCACTCTTGATGCACCCGACCCGGCGGTCCAGATAGTCTTTTTTGACACAACGAACCCTTCCGGCATCTGGAGCAACGATCTGGCCCCCCAGACAGGACAGTGTTCGAGCCTTGCCTGTCATGGACCAGATACTCTGGACTGGTACGGCACCGGGTCATGGAGCCTGCCTGTCTGCTCCGTTTGTCATACGGCAGTGGTGGGCACCCGCCGGGCGGTCATGGGAACGGGTGGAGATTTCGGGGCAAACTCATCCAATCAGTCTCATCACGTGACCGGGGGAGCCGACCCTTCAGACGTGCAGTGCCAGGTCTGTCATGACCTTTCACAGCACATGTCCGGCGCTGTACGCCTGATAGAGGCTGATACGTCTGCTGTTTTCGTGTATAACTCAACTGACCCCTCAAGTGCGGAAGGCTTCTGCCTTTCCTGCCACGACAGTAACGGGGCAGGCGGAGTGACTGAACCGTTCGCCGACGGTTCGACACTTGGCGTGGAACCCTATCGCATGAGCGCGGATATCAACGACTACTGGAACAGGGCCTACGGACACGGCAACGAGGGACTGACCTGCCTTGGCAGCGGTGAGCCAGCCACCGGGTGCCACGCAAACGGACACGGCACTTCCTTTGTTGGAATACTTGCGAGGAACCTCGAGCTTCCAAACTACGGCGGAGCCAATTTCGGGTATGAGCCTTCAGACGAACCACTGTACGACCTGTGCTTCCACTGTCACGCCAGTTATCCCGGGATCACCAAGGAGTACATCCTGGGGGTCCAGGCCGGGAGCAATTATGACTGGGACCATTACTGGTCATGGTATGGAGGTCCCAGCACTCCTCCGTACTACATTCCGAATATTTCTACCACGTTCCGTGACCGCAACAGTCAGCGAACAGGCAGAAGCTATGACGATGTATCCTGGTGGGGAGATTTTTTCAATCTCCATTTCTGGCACCTGGATGATTTTTCCTGGAACTACCGCAACACGTATGCGTCAGGGATCACCTGTATATCCTGTCACAACGTTCATGGATCGAATACACAGTTCGGATGGATATACGACGAGTTGGGATGGGCGCACGATACCGGTGTCGGAAGCGAGGAGTATGCCACGATGGCGAACCCTGCCAATACGATGAGCTATCCGGTCAGCTGCACGTCCGACTGCCACCTTCCCTCTGTGGGTGGTCTGACGCACATGTGGTTCTCTCCTCCGAACGAATAGCAGCCTGAGGCCACAGGGTTCCGTATAGACATCCGGGCCCCGTATTTAAGGATGCTCGGGGTTCCCGACCTTATATCTGTTAAGATATCTCCCATGGACAGCAATAAAACACCTGAGATGCCGCCGGACCTTCCGCATGCCGGACAACCGGAACAAGGAGCTGTAACAGGAAGGAAACGCCGCTGGCCATGCATAGCGGCTGTGCTTTCGTTCGCTATCCCTGGACTCGGACACCTGTATGCCGGAAGGCCCCGCTTGGCGGTTTTTTTCTATCTGATTTCTTTTTTCTTCCCCCTTGCCCTTTTAGCTGCGGGGTTTCAGTATAGTTTCAGGGGGCTGGTGGCGATGGTACTTCTGGAGCTGGGCCTCACTGCGGTCATTATGCTCCATGCCGCTCTGACCGCTTCGCGTGAGGGAACAGCCTTGGTCAGGCCATACCAGCGGTGGTATGTGTACGGGATTGTACTGGTATGCGCCTTCGGGGTCAGTGCGCTCTCTGAGTTCACGCTTCAGCGCGGCCCGCTGGACATGCATCCCTTTAAGATTCCCAGCGAGTCCATGGAGCCAACCCTTCTGGTGGGCGATCACCTGATAGCGGCCCGGCGTCCCTTCAGCGAGAAAGGGCCGAAGAGAGGGGAGATCGTGGTCTTCCGCCACCCCAGGGACACGGAGAGGCACTTTATCAAACGTGTCGTTGCCCTTGGGGGAGACACGGTTGCGCTCAGGGAGGGAAGACTATTCATCAATAGCAAGCCGGTGATCGAGCCTTATGCTGTTTATGATGGTCCGCCCGGGGCAAATGGAAAACTGGACAATTTCGGCCCCATAAGCGTTCCTGCTGATTCGGTATTCGTTATGGGCGACAACCGGAACCACAGTTTTGACAGCCGCCAGTGGGGCCCGTTGAAACTGGAGCTTATCACGGGCAAGGCGCTGTATATCTACTGGTCGTGGAATGCCATGCTGAGTGCTCCCCGCGTCAGTCGCATGGGAATGGTCATAGAATAAATTAAGAGGTGCCCCTGTATAAGGGGCACCTCCAGGTAGGAAAGGAAATGTAGGATTATTTATTCTTACTGCTGTGAAGCACGGTAACGTCCACGGATTTTGTCAGGATAGCCGCTTCGTTCTCTGCCTCAAATACGATGGAATATGTCCTGCCGTCGGTGTCACTTCCTTCTCTGCTGGCCATGACCGGAACGGTTATGGTGAACTCCCCGTTCGCGCCAAGCACAACCTCTCCAGAAGCAGAGATTGCTTTATATTCATCGTTCAGGGTGTAGTCAGCGGAGAGTCTGCTGCAGCCTTCGGCATTGACAATGCTTCCCTGCACGGTGACGTCAATTGACTTATTGTTCGGTACTTTAATAACTTCCGGTGAAACGGAAGTAACCGCCAATTCAGGCGGACCACTGCAGCTGGCCGCCTCGGTCACGTTCACCACGACATAGCTGCCGCTGCCGGGATCAACCTGCCGGACACCGGCAAGGTTCGAGCGCACAAACCCGGCATAAGTACCAGCGGGGGTGCCTGCGGGTACTTCTATGACAAGAGCCGTGCTTGCCATGGGCGATCTGGGGTCGACGCGGGCAGTACCCGGAGACGCCTTAATCCATGAGGCAGGCAGGTTTCCGGATCCGACAGTGTCAACGAACTGGATCTCCCCCTCATTGGCAAGTCCGTCGACTATCACGGTAAAAGACATTCCTAACGCCTTGCCCGATTCCACTTCAACGGAAGAACGGCCGGGATTATAGACCAATGTTTCTGCAAATGCGGCCCCCGCAATCAAAAGAACGGCTGCCGCCACCATCGAGATAATTGCCAGCTTTTTCATTTCCTACCTCCTTCTTGCCCGGCGGTTCCTAGAACAGGAAACCGTCGGAGTTTCCTTATGACTCTGGCGGCTCGGCGAGCTTGGGATGGAAGGTCCATCCTTTAGCCCCGTTGCTCTGCGTCCCAAGATTTCCCTTGGTTTGCTCTGAGCAGAGTGCAATTCTCTTGATTTTTATCTGATTACAGTTTAACTCAGAGGATGGGGTAAATATGTGATTGCAATCACACAGTAAGAAAATAATTATTATATTTATTTATATGTGTATTCAGGCTCTTTTTCTTCCCGAAAACACTTCGGGAACGTAAACAGAGCACGGCAGGAAAAAGGGGTAAAAAGTACTGATACAGGAAAATTTAAGGGCCAGCTACCGTTCCCCTGTGGTGCTTGCGTGCCCCGCCGGCAATACCTCCAGCTGGATGAACGCCCCACGTCCGGAATCAGCTCCGCCCTCTACTCCCTCGGCGGCAGAGAGGACAAATCCGAAATACTTGCCGGGAGGCGTCCCGGAAGGGACTGAAACGGTCAGCGTGCCCTGAGCAGCGGGCGAATTGGCCTTTACGTTTACCTTCTCCGGCCCTGCCTTGATCCATGAGGCCGGAAGATTTCCCGCCTTTACCTCGTCAACAAAGTGGAGAGTGCAGTCGTTCCCGAGGTTCTGTATCAGTACCACAAGGGGGATATTCACGCTTCCGCCCGCTTCAACTGTTGTGGCATGGTATGCCGGGGCGTACATGAGCGATTCCGCCCTTGCCGTTACCGAACAAATGACAATGGCTGCCGTGAGTAAAGATATGCATGCGCTCTTTTTCATGGCGGCCTCCTTTTCTTCAGGCGGTTCATGCAATAAAAAACCGCCCGAGTTCATGATGACTCTGGCGGCTCGGCGGACATGGGAAGGAATATTTTCCCTCCGGTAGTCCCGTTGCTCTGCGTCCCAGGGTTTCCCCTGGTTTGCTCTGAGCAGAGTATTTCAGCTATTGCTTAATTTTAGTTTACAACAAATGCGGAAGAATTGTTTGTGACCGGTGTCACAAGTCGAACTCTTTTTTCAAAAGAGTTTTACTGATGCATATCCTTTTTTGTTTATCCATCAAAATAGTTCCTTTTTTCAACCACTTATCTATGGTTCTGGTGACGGTTTCCCTCGTGAGCCCTGCCATGTCGGCTATATTCTGATGGGTAAGGCGCATGCCAAGGACCACTCCGTCACTGGAGGCTTCGGCCCCGGGTTCCTCGCTTAACAGGAAGAGGAGCATCCGGAGGCGTTCCTCGGCATTTTTTATCCCCAGTAACTGGATGCGCTTCCATGAATCACGGAGCCTGCTGCAGAGGCTTTTCAGCAGGCCCTGGAGAAACTCGTGGTTCTGCAGCAGCGCGTCGAAGTCCTTCTTTGAAACCAGGGCGATGGTCGAATCCTCTGTTGCAGCCACGGTTGCCGGGGATGTCTTGCCGTCTATCAGGGACAGCTCGCCGAAGAAGTTCCCTTCGCCGTGGATGGCGAGCACTGCCTCTTTGCCATCCTCGGTGGTCTGAAAAACCCGGACCTTCCCCCTAATAACGGCATACATGTAGGAATTGGCGTCTTCCTCGCTCAGGATGACCTCGCCGCGGGCAAACTCCCGGAAGGCCAGCCGGGATGCGATATCGGCAAGCCCCTTTGGCCCAAGGCATGAAAAAATGTCTATCTTATTCAATTGTTCGAGCCGTTTTTGGTCCATAACAGATTAAAGTTTACTATAAAATAAAGATTTTTGGGACTTAAAAGGATGCATATGCCCGAAGTTCAATAATAGATCATGTGTGGAGATAGTTTGTTATGATTTCAAATGGTTGTGTTTGGGGCTTATATATAAGATATTTGTGGGGAATGCAGCTTCCGTTGTTCTGGATTGCTGCAGCATAACCCTGTAAGTGAGGGAATGTCGGCGGCCTTGTAAGAAAGACCGAAGGATTTCCTCAGGTGGTAATGCCCAGCATTGCCTCGACTGTCTTTCTGAGGGTGAAGTCGTCACAGGGTTTTGACAGGCACGCGTGTTTCGGGAACGTCCGTATACTCTCCATATTCATGGCCTCTACATTACCGGAAAGAAAGATAACGGGTATCTCATTCGTTCCGATGATCTCCCTTGCAAGCTCAATGCCGTCCTGGTTTTTGTCAAGGACGATGTCCATCAGGACGAGGTGCGGCATTCTCTTTGATGCCTTTTCTCTGGCCTCGTCTGCCTTCATAGCCATATCGACGTCGTAGCCCATGTCCTCCAGGGAGAGCTGAGTGTTTCTCCCGATAAGGTATTCATCCTCCACTACGAGTATCCGGTTTTTCTCCATTTGCCCTCTCAATTTTCAACCAGGAAGTTTATTCTTGCTATGACTCCACCGTTATGAGACAGGTCCAGTTCCCCGCCCAGTTGGGCGACCAGTCCCTGAACGATATCGAGCCCGATGCCGCCCATCCTTCCAAGGTCGAAGTCCTCGGGGAATCCCACTCCATTGTCCCTGACCTCCAGGAACCCGTTGCCTTTACCGTCCATGTTCATTGAGACCGATATGATGCCTTCTCTGTCGCCGGGGAAGGCATATTTAACCGCGTTGGTCACCAGTTCGTTTATAATGAGGCCGCAGATGATGGCCCTGTTTATATCGACGGTGCAAGTGGTCGAAACGTTTACCTGCACTGGTGTTCTGCCGGGAGAGAGTGTGTTAGTGATGCCCTGTGTAAGTTTTGAAATGTAATCGTAACAGTTTATCCATCCCTTGTCGAGACTGCGGTAAAGATGGTCGTGTACAAGTGCAATGGACTGGATGCGGCTTTGAGTTTCCCTGAACAGTTTGATCTGTTTTTCATCCTTGATATTTCTTGTCTGCATGTTCAGAAGGGCGGTGACGATGTTAAGGTTGTTCTTTACCCGGTGGTGTATTTCTGCAAGAAGGGTTTCCTTTTCTTTGAGCGATGCGGCTATCTGTTCTTCTGCCCGTTTGCGTTCGGTTATCTCGTTCTCAAGTTCCCTGGTACGCTCCTCAACACGNNGATTCCCTGAGGCGCTCGAACATGGTATTGAACGTAGAGGCGAGAACTCCGACCTCATAGGTGCTGGGGATGTTAATGTTTTCCGGTGGAATGCCCTTTCTGGCGACCTCTCTTGCGGTGCCTGTCAGTGCGGTAAGGGGCAGGGTGATGCGGCGCGACAACTGCCGGGCCAGCACAAGGGCCAGCAGGATGATAAGCATGGCTGCGAATATGTATGTAAACCTTAGCTTCTTCAGCGGAGCGAATGCCGCCTTTATTCCCTCCCCATGCATTACCTTCAGATCAAGGCCGCCAAGTGGTTCGGGAAGTTTAAGAGGGAGTTCAATCTCGTAGATATGGTCTTTTCTCTCGTCTTTATTCGACCAGACCACATGGTCATGAGTACTGAGCGTCAAAAGGCCATGATGCTCACTGGCGTTGCTCCCCACCGAGGCCTTCATTATGGCCGCCATGGGAACCTCCATGACGAGCATGCCTTCGGGCAATCCCGTAGCTCCGTAGATGACCGGACAGGCTATCAGGACATGATATCCACTGCTCCTTTCCCGTAACTCCACGAAGGGTGTGCCATTGTCAACGACCCGGGTGACCATTTCCGGTTCGAGGTATTCTGGCATCTGCTCTTTGCTGGAGTTGATGGGCTTGCCCTCGAAATCGCAGAGCGTGAGGACAAAGGGCAGTTCGAGGGGAAGCTTGTAGCTTTTCAGGAACGGGCTGATATAGGTGTCTCTCCCCTCGGAGTCTATCAGGGCGTTAACGATGATGAGGTTCTCGGCCGTGTTCTGTGCCTCGTGTGCGATATTGGTCAGGATGTTTTCGAGACGGCTTCCTAGCAATGATGTTTCAAAGGAAATACGCTCGTGCAGCTGTTCACGAAGGGTAGAACGCGTGAAAAAATAGCTTGCGGTGCCAAATACGGCCACGATGGTCATGGTGACCCCAAGCGCCGCAAGGGTTATCCTGCTCGATATTCTGTTGAGCATCCCGGTATCAGTCGCTGATCCTGAGGATTGCCCCGTCCCTGCGGAATCTTCCCATGAACAGGTCTTCCGGGCTCAGCGCCTCATGCCGTTCTTTGGTGAAAGGCTGCTTGTAGAACTTGATGAGGCCGTTGTGGTCCCTGACCTGTTCAAGCGCATCTCGTATGGCCTTACGGTCCGTGGTACCGGCAATGTCGATGGCCTTCGCAAGGATATGAATAACGTCATAGGCATGGGCCACGCCCACTGGTGAGGGAATGTCCTCCGGGCCGTTCACATCAAAGAGCTTTTTTACGGTAGCATAGAACCGCTTCAGATTTTCAGGACGTTTGTTGTCAAAGAAACTGTATGTCTGTACCACGGAGAAGTCCACCTTTTCTATGGCATCGCCGGTCAGCTCGGTGAAGGCACCACCGCTAACGCCCCAATGGCTGATGAGGGGAAGGCGATGCTCCTCTGGCAGGGAGGCAACCTCCCTGACCAGTATGGACCCTTCGGTTTCGTTGGCGACAAGGATGACGGCCTCGGCGCCGGATTTTCTTATGATCTCATACTTGTCAATGAGGCTTTTATCTCCCCAGTGGTACCACTGGGTGGAAGTGACAGTTACCTCGGGATTTTCGACAAGATATTTCTTGACAGCCTTATCGTTACTTCTCCCCCATCCGGTGACCGGAAGCATTATGCCGATGCGATTGGCGCCCTTTTTCCGCGCATGCCCGATCATTACCGGAACGGCCCATCCGTCACGGAGGGAAAGCCGGAAGCAGAAATTTGGCTTATGGCCGTTGTCGATGATGGCGTCGGCCGCGCCCCAGGCATCGAGCATGATCATTTCCTTCTCATGAAGGATGGGTATTTCATCAAGTATCACCGGGGAGAACTTTCCCCCGACAACAGCAACGAGGTCCTTGACCTCGGCGAAGTCTTTGATGTTCCTTATGCCCCGTGCGGGAACCGATCGGTGGTCCTTTATGATGAGTTCCAGCTTGCGTCCGTTCAGGACGCCTCCAGTACTGTTAATCTCATCGATGGCGGCTAAAATACCCATCTTTACGGCATCGTCAGACGTACTGGTTTTGTGCCCTGCCTCGGCGTCGAATCCTATATAAACCGGGGGGAGAGCTTCATCGGCCATAACAGGTAATACAGTTATGACCCAAAAGAGCACGGCGTATAAAGCACATATGGCTCTCTTTGACAAAGGTGCGCTCAAGTCCATAATCCACCTCATAACTGTCCGGTTGTTTGACGTTTTAAGTTTCCCGCATTTAAAGTTACTATATCAGCTAATAATTATCGATTCAAGGATTTCAGGCGCAGGGGGTATGGATGGAGACAAGGTGCCTGTGGAAATGGCGGGAGAAGGGAACTCTAGAGCATTCCGTGAGAGTGAGTGGTTTTAAGAGAGCTTACCTCTGGGAGATCCCGTGCCGCTGGATCATTGCCCTTGTCTCCTCGTCTATTTTCACGTCCGGGATCCTGTGAAATATATCGGCTACCATCCCGGCTGCGTTTTTGGTTTCCATCCCCACCTGATATGCCGATGGCCAGCCGATAGCGGGCCAGTTGGTGGCTGACGGGGAATCAGGGTCAAGATTGAGGAAATATGAGGTCAATATTCCCTTCCTCATAGAAGTGATCGAGATGATGTCCCTCAGCAGAACTTTTCTCAGGACGAGTTTCCGGTATGGCCTCCACCTGACCGTTAAAGCTTCATCGGTCAACTCAATATAAGCAAGATTATAAAACAGGAGTATAATCCCGAGAATAGCAAGTATCACAGCTATGACGGTTTCCCCGCTTCTATATATAAAGAACGAGAAAAGAAATGACGCTGCCGTCACGCCCTTGAGCCAGTAATGGAAGTGATATGTTTTCATGGGTAAATATAACAGATTAGCTGGAAGGAGGGATTTGGCCCAATCCTTTAATTAAGCTTCCATTTGCATTCTTCTTTGGTACTTGATGGTATGACTGCTTTTTGTTCGTTATTTGTTGCAATCACATGGAAAACCCCGCGTCCCCCCTGTTATTATATATGCTTATGGAAAAACGGCTTCAGAAAATACTTTCGGAACTCGGTATATCCTCGCGCAGGAAGGCGGAGGAGATCATTATTGAGGGACGCATCACGGTAAACGGGAAAGTGGCCGAACTGGGGATGAAGGCCGATCCGCAGCGCGACCATATAAAGCTTGACGGAAAGCTCATCACCGGCGGCCCCGAGCCCAAGGTCTATTATGCCTTTCACAAACCCCGCAATGTGATGACCACCCTTGAGGAGCCCGAGGACAGGCTGAACATAAGCCACTACCTCAGGAAGATGCGTATCAAGTACCGGGTGTATCCTGTGGGACGCCTGGACTTCGACAGCGAGGGGCTTCTGCTTATCACCAACGATGGCGACCTGGCCCACGGCATACTGCACCCGTCGAAGAAGATGGCAAAAATATATGATGTGAAGATAAAGGGAATTCTCTCCGACGAGGAGATAGAGAAGCTTGAAAAGGGAGTGTACCTTGACGACGGAAAGACCGCGCCCGCGCGCGTGCGGAAGATAAAGAAGCTGAAACAGAACTCATGGATTGAGATCACGCTGCACGAGGGAAAGAAACGCCAGATACGGCGCATGCTGCAGCATGTGGGCCACCCCGTAAGCAGGCTCATCCGCAAGAGAATAGACGGCATCTCTCTGGGGCCGATGAAACCGGGGGACATGAGGCCCCTGCTGCCAGAAGAGGTAGAGAAACTCAAACAGCACGCAGGTATGCAATAAAGGAGGAGCGGCGGTATGTACCGTGAGAAATGGTGCGGTGATTTACGGGAGTCCGATATCGGGTCGAAACTCACCCTGTCAGGGTGGGTCTTCAGGTGGCGCGACCACGGGGGGCTGGTGTTCATTGACCTTCGCGACCGCAGCGGAGTGATGCAGGTGGTGTTCAGTCCCGACGTGTCCGCCGATGCGCACAAGACAGCGCATACGCTCCGCTCCGAATGCGTGATGACCGTTACCGGTGAGGTGAGAAAGCGTCCCGAGGGGACCGAAAATCCCGACCTGCCCACGGGCGCGGTGGAAATGTACGTGGACACGGTGGAACTGCTCAACCGCTCCGAGGTACTTCCGTTCACCATGGAAGACGATGCCGAGGCCTCCGAGGCCATCAGGCTCAAGCACCGCTATCTTGACCTTCGCAGGCCGGCAATGCAGCATAACATGGCCTTCAGGCACCGGGTAACCAAGAGCATACGCGATTATCTCGACGAACAGGGATTCTACGAGATGGAAACCCCCATGCTCACCAAGAGCACGCCCGAGGGCGCGCGCGACTATCTGGTGCCCAGCCGGACCATGCCGGGCCAGTTCTTCGCGCTGCCGCAGTCGCCCCAGATATTCAAGCAGATATTCATGGTGTCGGGCTTCGAGAGGTATTTCCAGATAGTAAAATGTTTCCGAGACGAGGACCTGCGCGCCGACCGCCAGCCGGAGTTCACACAGGTGGATATGGAGATGTCCTTTGTGGAGCAGGACGACGTGATCGCGGTCACCGAGGGGATGCTCAAACACGCGTTCAAAAAGACCCTGGACGTGGACGTGGAAACGCCTTTCCCGAGGATGAGCTTCAATGAGGCCATGGAGCGGTTCGGTTCGGACAAGCCCGATGTGCGGTTCGGCCTCGAACTTCAGGAGATGGGTGATCTGGCCGAGAAGGGCGAGTTCAAGGTGTTCCTGGAGGCCGTGAAGTCCGGGGGCCGGGTCAAGGGACTCCGGGGACCGGGAATGGCCTCGCTCTCGCGAAAGGAAATAGACGATATGACGGCCATGGCCCAGAGCTTTGGGGCCAAGGGGCTGGCCTGGATCAAGGTGAAAGAGACCTTCGAGTCCCCTATCGCCAAGTTTTTCCCTGAGGAAGTGCTCAGGGAGATGGCCTCACGGCTTGAGGCACAGCCGGGGGATATGATGTTCTTCGTAGCGGACGCCCAGAGCGTGGTCTTTGACGTGCTGGGCAGGCTGAGACTGGAATTTGGTAAAAAACTCAATATGATAGAGGACGGGTTCCGGTTCCTATGGGTGGTGGACTACCCCCTTTTGGAGTGGGACGATGAGGAGCGCAGATACGCCGCCATGCACCACCCGTTTACATCTCCGGTGGATGATGATATTGAAAAAATGCTCTCTGAAGGAGAGGTCGATGCGGGCTCCCTTCGGGCAAAGGCCTACGACGTGGTCCTGAACGGGTTCGAGATAGGCGGAGGGAGCATTCGTATCCATCGCCCGGAAGTTCAGCGGAAAATGTTTAAAACATTAGGTATTTCAGAGGATGAGGCCAGGGTGAAGTTCGGTTTCCTTATCGATGCACTCTCCTTTGGAGCTCCCCCGCACGGCGGCCTGGCCCTGGGTNNGCTTATGGTGGGGGCACAAAGCATCCGGGACGTCATCGCTTTCCCAAAAACACAGAAGGCTGTCTGCATGATGAGCAACGCTCCTTCTCAGGTTGACGAGCGTCAGCTGCGGGAGCTTCACATAAAGCTCGATATTGTGGCCGAGGAAGAGGAAGAAGAGTAAAAAACCATAAAATACAGCTTGTTACGGCACCAATTTTTGGTGCCGTTTTTTTTTGTAGAGGATTTTCAGCACTTTTATTTTTAGTAAATCTAAAGCCTAAATTTGAGGAACCGTTTGAAATCAAGCATAAAAAAAAGTCCCCTTAAAGCACTTTCCTCTTGACAATTACCTATCTGCTTAATATAATTAAGAAAATTCAGGGTTTCCGGTTGGTCGGCCGTTCTGGTCGATTATATGTAAGATGCTGCAGGAGAGAATATGACGAAAGCGGACCTGGTAGAGATTATTTTTGAGAAGGTGGGCCTTTCCAAAAAAGAGGCCCAGGACATCATCGAGATCATCTTCGATACGATAAAGCATTCCTTTGTCGAGGGGGAGTCGGTGAAGATCCCGGGCTTCGGGACATTTAACGTCCGCAAGAAGGCCGCCCGGAGGGGCCGTAACCCTCAGACCGGGGAAGAACTGGAGATAGCTCCACGCCGTGTCCTTACCTTCAAGGCAAGCAACCAGCTGAAATCCCTGATAGAGAAAGACTAAAGGCGGGTAAAAAGGGATTATGCAACGTGCTACGGCCAAAAAGGCAGTCAAAGGGGAAAAGAGCTATCCTGATAAGCTGTTCTACAAGATCGGTGAGGTCAGCAAGATAGCCGGAGTGGAGCCTTATGTCCTGCGCTACTGGGAAAGTGAATTTCCATTTCTGAAACCGCGCAAGAGCAAATCGGGACAACGGATATATGTAAAGAAGGATCTGGAACTCATCCTTCAGATAAAAGACATGCTTTACAAGGAACGGTTCACCATCGAGGGTGTTCGCCGCAGGATAACGGAGGGTACAGGGTCGTCGCCCAAGGGTCATCACCATTCACCCGCGGCTTCTAAAAAGACACTGACCTCCGAGAACGCTATCGAGCATGTCAAGACGCGCCTGAGGGATATCCTCAAGAAACTCGACTGAAGCATTCCACAGCTTTTTCCGTTACGCGCTTCCCTTGAGTGAGACATCTGCGCCGGTTGATGTCCGGCTTGCGTGTGCGGGGCGGTGCAAAGTATAATGATAGACGTTTTCAGCGGACAGGGTAAGATGTACTGAAAATACCTTCCGTGAACGTGGTCCGGGGCGTAGCGCAGTCTGGTAGCGCACTCGCTTGGGGTGCGAGAGGTCGGCCGTTCAAATCGGCTCGCCCCGACCATTGAGAGAAAGACCCGCGGCTTTGCCGCGGGTCTTTTTTATTTGTATACCGAAGCATCGTCATTCAATACACTGAAGGCAGATGCCCTCCCGTGATTTCATGTGCATTGCCTTCTTCTGTGGCAGCCAGCATGAAAAATAATCTCAATGGTAGTAATATATTCAGGTATGCAAGAGACGCACAAGTAAGTTAAGGGGAACCATGCCTTCGATATCCATTAACAGCAGGAAGATGTATTATGAAGAATACGGCGAGGGATTTCCTGTCCTTTTCGGGCACAGTTACCTCTGGGACGCCCGAATGTGGGAGCCCCAGGTGGAACATCTGAGCCCTTCGTACCGGTGCATTATCCCTGAGGAGATATGGGGACACGGGAGGTCAGGACCCGTTGACGCGGAGGACTGTTCCATAGAGTCTCTGGCCCGAGACCACCTGTCGCTGATCGAGTCTCTTGGTATAGAGAGCTGCGCTGTGGTGGGGCTTTCGGTTGGGGGGATGTGGACTGCGCATCTGGCTCTTGAGCGCCCTGATGTAGTAAAGGCATTAGTACTGATGGATACCTTTGTGGGGCCGGAACCCGCTGAGACACAGAAGAGATACTTCGGCATGCTGGATATGGTTGAACAGGCGGGAGTTATCCCACCTCAACTGATTGAGCAGATACTGCCGTTGTTCTTCTCTTCGAAAACGCCTGCCGCCAAACCGTTACTTGTGGAGCGTTTCCATGAACATCTTACCTCGATGATCTCTGAACGTATTCCCGGCATTGTTGCCCTGGGGCGTGCCATATTCTCCCGCACCTCAGTGCTCGAGCGTCTGGGGGAGCTGCGGATTCCGGCGCTGATTGTCGTTGGAGAGGATGACCGTTCGCGGCCTCCCCACGAGGCGCGTCTGATGGCTGATAGAATACCGAATGCCAGGCTATCCGTAATCCCGGAAGCCGGTCATATATGCAATCTGGAGAAGCCTGAAGAGGTGAATGGTCTTCTGGAGCAATTCCTGAACGACAACATTATGGAGAATCGGTGAACGGGGACGAAAGAAGATACGAGCGTGTTTCATACGGTGAATTCAGCAGCGTAGATGGTATCTTTGTGGAGCTACTGTCCCTGCCTGACGGAGCCGGTATGCTCCAATGATTTACTCTGGCCCGTCGATACGTTTCCCGATCTCGTGCCGGGTTTTCTTCCAAAGGCTCTCAAGTGCCCTGATACTTTTTCTGAGAAGGTTCTCATCGTGAGAGTTGAATTTCTCATAAAGGGTTTCTGCGATCACGGGGCGTTCGGGGTCAATTGATACATCCTCAATCGAAACCTTTTTCAGCAGGGGATACTCCTCTATCAGCTTNNTTCTGATACGTCTCATGGGACAATATCGTTGAGTTATCATCTGCAATTCCATCCAGGGTCTCGACAAGTTTCGAGGAGTCGCTGAAAACCTCTGCGTCTGCTCCTGTATGTTCGGACAACAGGCTGTTTCTGATGTTTATTATTTCTTTGCGGAGGGATTCAGCGGAACCGCCGGATGCCTCCCAGGTTACGTTGAGCTCCGAGTCCAGCCCCATACTTCGATTACTTGTGTTGGCGGACCCAACAGTAAGAATCGTATCGTCCACGATCATGATCTTGGAATGAATATAAACGTTTGCGGCGTTATCGCCTGGAGGGGTTGTGGTCCGGTAATATGTCCCGAGCTTGTGACCGTTCTGACGTGCTGCTGCCCTGAGCGAATGGACCATTTTAATCTGAGCAACACCCAGTGCCACCTGCTCGACCATTGAATGGAAATAACCCGGCATGATGAGAACTACATTGAGGGGCGATCCGGCGTTTTGCAGGCGCTGTAATAACGCATGATAAACTGCCTCGGAGCTGAAATACTGGTTTTCCAGGTATATACACCGCTGCGCATGGGTTATCATGTCCACAATCAGACTTTTTATCTCCTTCACAGATGGGATCTGCGGAGTAACGACTGCCCCCCGGGTGCGGGATAGAGCAACTTTTGTGCATGAAAGACTTAACATATCCTGCGGGGCAGGGTGTCGCCAAGGGGCAGGTTCTGAGAGTGAAAACCCGTCCTGTTCGACCAGCTGCCATCTTTCCCTGAACAGCTCGGCGACCTCAAAGGCGACCGGTCCTTTCAGGTAGGTCTGTATGTCATGAAAAGCTTCATAGGGAGTACCGTCGCTGTGTCTGCGTAATTCGCTGTCCGTTGGATGAGAGCGCTCATCCCACCGTTCGGAGCAGATGTCCAGCCCCCCGACAAAGGCCACGGTATTATCGATGATGACCATCTTCTGATGGTGGCTTGCGCCGACCGGATGCACAGCGTCGAATAGGAATTTTATTTTCCCGTCACTTTGCCACTGGAAACGCCATTTCTGAAACCATTCCCGGTCAGGAGAGTAGATGATGCTGAAGTCCCATTCCAGAATGCGTATATCCAGCCCTGGATTATGCTCAAGCAGCCAGTTCAAAAAAGGCAGAAGCTCCACAGGGCCTTCAGTAGCTTCGGCTTCTTTGCCACGCAGGAGGCGAACACTGGTATCGAACAGCCATCCGGCCATATAAATGGATTTTTTCGCCTTTATGGCCGCATGGTAAAAGGCCCGGTAATATGAAGCAGCGTCGACGAGAATGCCACACTCCTCGACGTCATAAATGCCCATGCAGTTCTTCCCCGGTTTCAGTATCGGCATCATGCCTCGTTCTCTCCGGATGTGATGGCGAGATCCGCGATAAAGGGGTAATGGTCGGAGGCAATTCGTGTGAGCGGGTTGCGCGGGGAAAAGGTACGAACGACCCTGATCCCTTCACTGTAAAAGATACGGTCCAGCCTGAGCAGCGGAAGGCATACCGGATAGGTGCCGGGCAATATGCCGCTCTGTCCATGAGCCTCATGGAACACTTTGCGGAATTGCCGTATGGTAGATGAAGGACTGACTGCATTGAAATCGCCGCACACGATGGCTGGGCCTGCACCGAGAAGTTCGCGGAGCCAGTCAGGGCCAAGCAATTCCAGCGCCTGTGCAGTGCGCTCCTTTGCCGCAAGGCCCAGGTGGGTGGTCGTAATGCTCAGTGTAGGCCCCTCCTCCTTCCAGGGAGAGATGGAGACCGTGAGTGCCCCCCGCCGCTCCAGTTCCCTGCGGCCGGGAAGTGTAGGCAGCTCTCCGGCCCTTATTACTGTGGCATGGAAGCGTGTGATGATCGCGTTACCATAGAGGCCCTCGTGCATTTCAGTGGAAGGATGAAAATGAAAATGCATTTTCAGTTCTGTTGCTATCGCCTCGGCCTGGTCTATCCTCCCTGAGCGGATGAGTCCGCTGTCCAGTTCCTGCAAGGCAATTATGTCGGGAGATTCCTCAGCAATGACCTCAGCTGTCCGGGCTGGCGATACCTTGCCATCGGTTCCCCGGCAGCTGTGTGTGTTATAGGTCATGACGCGAAGTGTTTTATTCCTGAGCTGGCTTGAAGGCTCAAAACGCACGTTTGCAGTGTTGTTAGTCGCCTGCTCCATATATCTATGCTATGGTAATGGCAGGGTGGTGTCAATTTCAGTATGAAAAAACGGATAATCCTCAGGGCTGTTCTGTTTGCGGTCATTGTTGCAGCTGTGGTTCTTGCCGCGCATGTTCTTCTTGACGGAAAACTTGATTTCGAAACATTTAAACATCAGCGGCTTAAGATCAGAAGCTTTGTCGAGGCCAATGCCCTTCTTGCAAACGCCGCATTTTTCGCACTCGTGTTCCTTACGGCCCTGGTGCTCCCAGGAGCGCTTGTGTTGTCGATCGCCGGAGGCTTTCTTTTCGGCGTTATCCATGGAGTGATCCTGATAAACATCGGCGCTACAACAGGGGCTGTCTTCGCGTTCTGGCTTTCCAGGCTTTTTATTGGCAGGACGCTTCAGGAACACTATGCCTCACGGCTGAATACACTGAATAATGAGCTGAAAACACACGGGTACAGTTACCTGCTGGTGTTGCGCATTGTGCCGATAATGCCATTCTTCATGGTGAACTATCTTGCGGGACTGACGAGGATCAAACCCTGGACCTTTATCTGGACGACTTCGCTGGGGCTGTTCCCGGGGTCACTGGTCTTTGCTTACGCCGGACGGCAGGCGTCCGAGATCAACAGTCCCAACGAGATACTGTCCACGAGGATGATTGCCGCAATGGTACTGCTGGCCTTTGCGGCGCTCCTGCCTGTTGTGGTGAAATATGTAAAGAAAGCGACAAGAGGTTAAAGTAAACGGTAAACGGATGTATTTTGAAATGGAAAGACAAGGGAAGAGATAATTGGGGAAGACAGAAGTTAAAATCATGGTTCATCTGAAGAGTTCAGCTGTTCAGGGCTCAACAGGGCAGAGATGGGCTCACTTGAATATTTTTACCTTCTGCAGAAGGTCGGCCCCATCGATGACCTCTTCCTGTCCGTCTGCGTTGATGCGGATAAGGAACTTGCCGTTCGAGTAGATGATCTCCCCCTCCGGGGTCACATCGAAGTCGAGCACTCCTTTTCTCATGAGTGAGAAGCCACCCCCTTTATCGCGTTTCATCAGATGCCAGTTCTGCGGAGCGATACCGGGGTATTTCTCCCCCTTCATCCGGCTTTCCTTCAGGGCCTTTTCGGCGTTGATGATATTGCCGTTGATGATGACCGTCTTTATGTCGGCCTCTTTCGCCCTTGCCGGATTCGGCCCCGCGGTTGAAAGAGGCTCTCCGGTATACGAAGTGGAAAACAGGTTCAGCCACGAAAACACCGCCCGCAGCAGCCTGAAGGGCATGAGCAGAAGGTCTTTGAACGTCATATGTTCCCCGGCAGGGGGATCGTAAGGTTTTGAGATGAAATAGATATTGTCCATGCCATCCGCCTTGGGCAGGAAACAGTCCCGCTTGTCCATGGATACGAACTCTTCCAGATGATTGTTTGAAACGTTCATCCTGCAGATGATCCTGGGGCCATGGCCCACGGCGTACCCCGATGCGTTCGTGGCGACTCCGGCGGAATCGAAGAACAGCACGTCGGGGTTGCTCTGAGACCATGCGGGATTGTCGTCTGTGGAATCTCCTCCGGTTATCTCACGGTAAACGGAATTATCCGGTGCCATCAGGGCGATGTTCTGACTGTTATAGCTCTCCGAAACGGCAAGCGCGATCTCGTTGCGCCGGGAGTTGTAATCAAGGCTTTCGAAACGGATATTGTTCTTGTGGATGACATGCCCCTCGGTCGCGCCTGTGTCATCGAGGTCTTTGATATATATGCCCGATATGCTCTCGACCGAGAACGAGTACATAAGCTTCCGGCCATCCTGTATGAAAGCAAGACCGGTGACGGATGCCTCCTGCATGATGGACTCAGTGCTTCGGTTGCTCATGCCCGGGTACATTTCCCTGTCCTTCCATTCCTTGCGGCGGAGGATGGACTCCAGGTTCTCGCGGTACCTGGTGAGGTGCTGACTGTTAAGGTATGAAAGCGATGTGCCGTTATAAAAGCCTATCTGACCCTTTGATGCATAAACGAGTTTTGTTGACATATGAGTACTCCTGTTTACCCGCTGTATGGATAGGTGCTGCTTGCCGGATACGTATTATAATTGTAGCAAAAAACTCCGGGGAAGTTCCTGCCTACCAGCCCGTGACCAGAAGCCCCCGCGCTGCCCTTATGCCGCATTTCTGATATTGATTATAAGCGGAAGCGGCGCGCTCGCGGACCTGTCCGGCGCTCTCACGCAACACCCATCCGTCAAGCGCGCTTTTGAGCGTATATGCCTCCGGGGCCATGAGACCCGTGGTCCACAAAAGCGGGTTCGCTCCAGACTTGCGGAGCGTACTTTTGAAGTACTGTTTGCTTTTACATGCAAGAAGAATGACGTCCTTTTGCCCGTTATTCCCGTTTGAGCGGGCGGGCGGGAGCGAGAAATCCATCAGTCCATTGTGTCCCACATAGGCCACCAGATCGGCGCTCCCGGCAATTGGCAGAGTGTTTGTACCTATTTTTACAGAAGAAATGTTTTTGCCTGCGGATGCTTTTATGAAATCCCCGACCGCGGACCTTATGCTGCTCCCCCGGTATGCGTCCGCCACCAGGTAGACTTCCGCTTCCCTGTGTCTGAACACGACACGTTCCAGAACGTGCCGTGACGGGGTCTTGAATGTTTTCAGCATAGTCCAGTCAGGACTCTTACTGAAAAAGGTCTTAACTCCGTACAGGGCGCCCCAGTAGAGATTGTTACCGGGGTCGGTGCCGTTGCCAAGCCGTGCGGGAACCGGCACTATGCCCTGATGCTCATTGTCGGCAAGCGCCACATAAACGTGGACGACCCGGCTTTCTGCAGTCTCCTGTGCATTGGCGGAAAAAGAGACCGGATAAATGCTGAACAGGATGAGAAGCGCTATGAACATACGAAAGAGTTTCATTTTTCATGATAACAGAAAAATGAGTAAAGACGGGTGCTAGATATCCATGATGAAAATATCGCCGAGCATGAGCCTTCCCCGCTCTCTGTCCTCATACCCGACCACCTGGACCACATCGTGGTTCTGTGTGTATGCGTCGCGGAAGCGGGCTATGGCATCCCTGATCGTGACGGTAAAGGGCAGTTCCCTGGGCGTGTTCTCGAATATCAGACGTGCCCTGCCAGTGCCTCTCCAGGAACTGAAATTGAGCAGTTTTACATGAAATGCCTGCAGATTTGCCATAGTCGTTCTATCCTCTTTCACCTATATATTTGGATAGTAACCAAAAGTAGTAAAAAAATCAAGTCAAATATTTAATGGCGAGTGGGGGCCTTGAAAACTGAGTTCTCTTTAAGTCTCTATTTGATCGTTCAGTTGCTTATACTATTATGATGAACCGAAAAGAATTTCCCGGAGCATGGCGGACCCTTAAACGGCAGGTTTCCACTCTCGATGTGCCGTGGATTGACGATATGGCCAGGCACAAGCGGAGCCCTTATGAAATACTGGTCTCCTGTATCCTGAGCCTGCGCACGAAGGACGATGTGACCGCCGCAAGCTCAAAGCGGCTGTTCGAGCTGGCTGACACTCCGCAAAATATGGTCAGGCTTTCCCCGGCGAGCATTGAGAAGGCCATCTATCCGGCGGGATTCTACCGGAACAAGGCCAGGACCATTATAGCGTTTAGTAAGGTGATGCTGGACGAGTTCGGCGGCAAGGTGCCCAATACTATGGAAGGACTTTTATCGCTCAAGGGTGTGGGCCGAAAGACCGCCAATCTGGTGCTTGCCTCCGGATACGGCAAGGACGCCATCTGCGTGGACACTCACGTGCACCGCATACCCAACCGCTGGGGGCTGATCAGCACAAAAACACCGGAGAAGACCGAGGCCGTCCTTATGGAAATACTGCCACGGAAGTACTGGAAGGAGATAAACCCCACGCTCGTGCCCTTCGGTCAGTTCATCTGCAATCCGGTCTCGCCCCAGTGCAGTCAGTGCAGCATCGAGAAGTACTGTAAAAAGGTGGGAGTGACGAGAAGCAGGTGAGGGGAGCGCCTAACCCTTCGACCCTGTCTTTCTCTGCCTCGTTCTGGTCTTTTTCGGAAGGAACGCCCTGCACAGGCGCATGAGCACGCTTTCTTTTTCGTAGAACTTTTCCCACGCCCAGTTCCAACCTTCCTTGAGGGTTTCGGCACTCATCCTCGTGGGCTCGAACACTGCATTGCAGCCGCTGTAGAGGCTCCAGTCGGTGCTCGTGAGGCGGCCTTCACGTTTGAGACGTTCGAACAGGGGAGAGAGCGGGTAGGGCGTGACGATGGCGAAGTCCGCAAGGATGAGGTCTGCCGAGAGGGCGAACTCAACCGTGCGTTCGAATATGCCCTCGTCGTCGTTGTCGAATCCGAAGGCGAAGGTGCCGAACACGCCGATACCGGCGTTCTGTAGCACACGCACCGATTCACGGTACTGGTCGGCAAGGCGTACGTGGTCCTGCCGGTAGTCGATGTCGTGTATCTTCATGTCATCCCGGTAATGGCCGGGCAGGTCGCGTTTTTTCATGGACTGGTAGGTGTTCTCATAGAGGTGATCAAAGCCCACGTAGAGGAAAGCGCATCCACTTCTTGCCATTGCCTCCACGAACTCGGGATCCTCGGCCATTTTCAGTGAGCCCACGCCTATCCATTTGGTGTCCACCTGCTCCATCGCCTTCATGAGCTTCATAAAGTAAGCGCGGTTTTCGTAGATGAGATTGTCGACGATGAAGACATTCTTTGCCTCCACCTGCCGCAGTTCCCCCATGAAGTCCTCAATGGGGCGCGAGCGGAGCCGTCTGCCGTAGACGGCGGGCACGTTGCAGTGCTCGCAGTCGTAGATGCATCCCCGCGTGCTCTGGATGGTGTCGATGGCGCGGTCTCCGTCGAAGGAGCGGGAGTACCCCTCCACCTGCAGGAGGTCGCGCCTGGGAAGGTGATCGGGCATGCAGAAATCCGAGCCCATGTCCGCCGCGCGGTATGTCTGCCTGAGGTTGCCGTTGCGAAAATCGTCGAGCACCTGTGCCCAGACTGCCTCTGCCTCTCCGGCCACCACCGAGTCGGCGTGCTGTGCTGCCTCGTCGGGGAGGAGCGTGGGGTGGATGCCTCCCATGACCACGGTCTTTCCCCGCTTGCGGAACCCGTCGGCTATTTCATAGGCCCGCTGCGCCTGGGAGGTCATGGCGGTAACGGCTACCAGGTCGGCGTCGGCATCGAAGTCTATGTCCCGGACAAACTCGTCCATGAACTCTATTTCGTGCTCACGCGGCGTGAGCCCGGCGACCGTGAGCGGGCCGAGTTGGGGCAAATGGTATGCCCACTGCGGGAATTTCTGCCATTTTGGGCTGATGAACAGTACTTTCAAGAAAAAAATTCCTTCTCCTTTGTTCAGTCGGGCGAATGCCCAGATTCATTGTACCATGTCAGGACCTCTGCTGGGGAGGAGGCTTAATGGGAGTCCAGCGGCTGCACGTCTTCCTCAAAATAGCGGTGGAACCCTTCGGGCAGTTCGTGGTAGTCAACGTCCCTGATGAGGGCTGAGAAGTCTTGCGTGTTGTAGGTTCCCCAGAACAGGGTGGTTCCCGCTCCGTCAGTATCCGGGTGAAGACCCTCAAGGAGGGCGGCCATGGCCTTGCCCGTATAGGTCCCGTCCAGCTTTATCCCGTCAAGTTTCTGAAGAAGCCTGCAGGCATCTGCTCCCTCCTGTGTGAAGCGGGCATACTCGCCCCCATAGAATCCATGCCTGATGTCGATGTCGGCTTCGGTGATACCGATATCGGGGAACGAGGGGTCCTTTGAGCGCAGAAGCTCCAGTGTCTTATGGTAGAGCCTCAGGAACTTCTGCTCGTTCGCGAACGCCTGGTCCACTACCCGGACAGAGACAAGTCTTGTCCTGAGCCCTGCCGCCCGGAGCCCGAGCTGGAGCCCCGCCGCTGTTCCCATGGTGCCCAGTGGGACGACGACCCGGTCCGGCTCCGGCATCTCTCCCTGTTCTATCTGTTCCTTAAGCTCAAAGGCGGCGTTGATATAACCGATGGTTCCCAGGGGTGATGAGCCGCCCGGAGCGATAATGTAAGGGGGTTTTGCGTGCCTGAGCGTTCCACCGATCAGCTTCAGTATTGTTGGCATCCGAAGCGCCTTCACTCCGGGGTACTGCCTGAGGTCGGCGCCATGCACATGTCCCAAAAGCAGGTTTCTACGGACATACTGTGCGTTGATCTGGGGCATCAGCAGCAGGGTGCACTTAAGCCCTACCTTACTGGCATAGACCGCAGTGGCCAGTGCGTGGTTGGATCCGGCAAAGCCGAAGGTGATGACCTCTTTCGCCTTTTTGCGCAGTGCGTCGGCCAATATGAGCTCAAGCTTGCGGACCTTGTTCCCCCCGTAGGGGAAGCCGCTCAACCCGTCATTTTTGAAATACAGGCCGGAGACCCCGGTCTCCGCCTCGAGCCCGGTCAGTCTCTGTACCGGTGTTGGAAAGTCTCCAAGTTCAATATAAGGCAGCTTGTCGCGGAGCAGTGGGTACTGCTCGAACAGATACTTCACTTTCAGTTCCTCCGTCCGATGTCACTGCATCATAACGGAATGCCGCTGTGCTACGCAAGGTGGTTTAAGAATAATGGATTATTCCCGGTCGAGCCTGTTGAGGAACTGGCTGAGGCGGGTAAGGTCGGTCTCGCTGAGGTCTACGAACTCCACGCCGACGTCGAACAGCTCGGGATTGCCCGAGGGGTGGGGCACACACGATGCTACTTTTCCTTCACAGCGCAGGGGCTGCCCGTCTCCCTTGAACAGGGTGATCTCCAGTGGATACACCTGGCCCGTGTCGAGCTTCCTGTCCGTTTCCAGCAGGACGCCGCCGCGGCTGATCTTTTTGATCGTGAATCCGTGTGGAACGTCCAGCACGGAACTGGCGGAGTCTATTCTGACCCGGACGCCACCGAGGCGGACCGATAACTGCTTCTTGTTGACGGTATCGGTGAGATAACCCATTATCCGTGAGCCCTTGCCGGTGAGCACGTTGTCAAATTTTATTCCGGCCTTGTACAGAGGGACGATCTCTCCACTGCTGAGTTTCTTGGAGCCTGAGATCGAGACCCATATGACCTCTCCACGCAGGGAAAGGTTCTCCCCGCGGTCTTCTATTTTCATGGCATACTTGTCGCCCATGTTCAGGCGTTTGTCAACAATTATGGACGCCCCGCTGATGCTCATGTCCAGAAGCTGTACCTCAGTGGCGAACAGCATCCGGCACTTGATGTCCAGGTCTACCGTGACATAGCGTTTATGTTTTCTGTTATCTTGCATAGGGTATTTCAAGAATCTGGGGCCCGTCAGGGTCCTTCTCCCTGCCAGTTATTTTACATTTTCTGTTTTAAATATGGAAGAGATAAAAAATTAACGTTTTTTCCAGAAGGAGAGGTCGTCGATCATTACCCTGATAAAATCCCCGAAGGTCTTTCCCTTTGCTTCCTTGCACCGGCAACCGGATTCTTCTTCAGAGGCCGGAGAGGGCGATTCCGGCGTATGCTTCGTCTTATGTTTATCGTCTTTGGTAGCTGGCTTTTCACGGTCTTTTGACATGATGAACCTCCATATTTATATTGTACTCCACCGATGGAGAAAAGAGAACGGGGCCCTTGGCCCCGTTCTCAAAATAAATACGTTCTTTTTTATCGTACGAAATGGATAAATCTATTTCTTTTCAGTATGCATGTTTGCCATGGCCCTGCTGATCTCAGGTCCCAGTGACTGAGGAAGGTCGGCAATATCGCTCACGATCACATGTTCGAAATTCCCATATCCCAGTGTATCCTCAACCGATTCCCTGGAATACTCTCCGGGTGCCACGATAACACCGGGATCCTTGTCGTATCGATATACAAGGCCCCTTATCAGGCGGGAAAGTATGTTTACCTCGGGTATGTCCCATTCCGTCTTTCTTTTGAGAACCGTAAACTTGAGATCCTGCATTGTATCGCCCCCCTTCATTCATTCAAGATGTAAAAAGCAAGAACTATGCCTGTCTGAATGGCCTCAGGACATAAAACATAGGCGTAAAGGCGTTATTTTGGTCATGAAGGATAGAATGCTTTTGAAAATTAAGCAGTTATCGACACATCCAGGACGGTAGGTTCATTCTTTCCAACACGATGCCACCGTGGTTTTTGGAAAATCTGAAAGTGCTGACTGTGGTTTTGATGCACTTTATGTGGCTGTCAGGCAAGAATTGTGGCGATGCATACCCTCTTTCTCGGAACGCATGTCATCCCTTTGTCCGTGAGGACAAAAAAATATTGTCCGGACAAGCGAATCCGCTCTTCTTCTGAAACAGGTACGGGTCAGGTTTTTTGGGGAGTAACAGCTCAGTCCTGGTCAGAGATGTATTTTTCTGAGTATTGCACATCTGCCTTCTTTCCGTGAGTACGTCTGAACAGAAGAACGCTGAACAATACCCCTCCAGCCATACAGCCTGAAGCTACCGTGAACATTATCAGCAAGATTTAAAGCCCCCTCTTCAAGCATCCCCCGAAATGAATCCTGGCGGCCCGGCGGGCATGAGATGAACCCCCATTCATCTGTTAGCCACGTGGCTTTGCGTCCCGGAGTTTCCCCCGGTTTGCTCTGAGCAGGGTATCGGGATATGTAGAAGATAATATAACTGTACGCAAAAATGCAAGTGTTTTTTATGCATGAGATTGACGGGAACGAATCCGTTACAGAAACCTTACCTCGTGCTCCAGCCGCCGGGTGATGTCCTCGTAGGAATCATCGGGCGAGAACGTAAGAGGATTGCCGAACCTGACCGTGACGGTTCCCTTCTTCCGGGGCCAGGTGTATCGGTAGTCCATGATCTCGTAGGCCCCGAGTATTTTCGCAGGCACCACGGGTATATCCAACTCCCGAACCAGAAGGCCGACGCCTGACTTGAACTCCTGGACCGTGCCGTCATGCGAGAGTTTACCCTCGGGGAATATCATCACCGACCAACCTTGATCCATGAGGTGCCCCGAATACTCGAGGCTTTTCTTTATTCCGGCAAATCTCTGGAAGGGAAAGATGTTCAGTCCCAATACCGCCAGCATGGTTGACGTCTTCCGCATCAGCTTTTCCCGGAGCGAGGCATGGCTCGAATCCCAGTACTCAAATACGTCTGCCGCTGCAGCAACTGCCATCCGCCTGCGAATCCTCCAGGGGAGGGCCAGCGTGAGTACCACGGCGTCGAGGTGGCTCACATGGTTTGCTACGAGGAGGAAAGGCCGTTGGAGGCCGTCGAATTTATCCCTGCCCATGGCGTGGACCGGGAAATAGANNAAAATAAATCCATACTGCATAAGCCGCCTGAGGAACACGGCCCATCGGGAGAGGGGCCATTTCTTGACTATGTGCGGGCGTGTTTTCTGCTGTGACGCTACGAGTGCCTCCAGTTCGGCGATAGTGGTTTTGTCCGTGACCTGTGATTCATCTATCTCGACGCCGAGCTCTTCCTCGATGACGCCGGCCAGCTCCACGCGCAACAGGGAGTCGATCTGCAGGTCGAGGCCGAGCGATGCCTCAGGAACGAGATCGCTTTCCCTGACGTCGGCTATCGAGCGGATGATATTATAAAGTGGGTTTTCCGGAGCGGAAGCACTTTCTTCTTCACCGGCGCTTGCCTTCTGAAGTTCTTCGAGCACAAACCTGCGTTGGATCTTCAGGGTTGGGGTGCGGGGGAAATCCGCTTTTTCCCAGACGGAATATGCCTGTATCTTCTGATGGTCGGCCAGCCCCACGTTGGTGGTCTCGATGATGGATTTTAAATCGGCATCCCTATCATCAAGGAGCACGACCGCATGAATGGCGGTCTTGCCTTCGCGTTCCACACCAAGCACGCAGGAATCTTTTACTGCTGGATGGTGGTTCAGTGCCTCCTCAAGGTCCTCGGGGTATACGTTCATTCCGCTTGCCGTGAGGATCATGTTCTTGGTCCGGCCCTTTATCCTGAGGTACCCCTCGGCGTCGAGCTTGCCGACATCGCCGGTCCTGTACCAGCCATCCTCGAAATACTGGTCCTGCAGGTCGGGCCTCTGGTAATATCCCGGGGTTACGTTGTCCCCCTTGACCAGGATCTCTCCCTTTTCGGAGAGTTTGAGGTGCTGGTCCGGCAGATTGCGTCCGACCGTTCCCGGCCTCGGATCCGTCACGGTATTGCAGGTCACGATGGGGGCTGTTTCGGTCAGACCGTAGCCCTGGACGACCTTGACCCCGACGCCGTCCCAGAAACTCTCTGCTTCAGGATCCAGGGGAGCGCCGCCCACGGAGAAGAACTCAAGCTTGCCCCCGAACTTCTTATGAAGAGAGCGAAACAGTACTCTCCTTGCCGGCCTCGGCAGCAGACGGGCCAGTTTGAGCAGGGTATTGAATAATGTTTCTTTGCCCTGGGACTGTACCTCCCGGAGGATCCGGTCACGCAGGGTCTGGAGCATCAGGGGAACCGTGATGATGGATGTGATGCTTTCCTCCTGCATCCCCTTCATGATGACCGAGGACTTCTTTGATCTCAGATAGGTTATGGAGCATCCGTAGAAAAGAGGGATGAAAAGCCCAACTGTCTGCTCGAACATATGGCTCAGGGGCAAAATGGAAAGAAAGCGCCAGTTTTTATTGAAGGCAAGCACTTTGCCCACGGACCGGATATTCGAAACAATATTCTTGTTCGTAAGTATCACGCCCTTTGGCTCTGCGGTTGTCCCCGAGGTGTATACGATCTCGAGGATATCGTCCTCCTGTATCTCCGGTTCCTGAAAGACAGGTGGGGCTTCCTTGATCTGCCGGGGGAGGTCCTCAGTGTCCCACCACTGAAGTTCCATGGGAGCGTTCTGGAAACGAGACTTAATGCCCGCCTTTGCTCCAGTCTCCGTTGCGATGTGTCGGACGAAATCGGGCTGTACCCTTACGTCCAGCGGGATGGCGATGACCCCGGTAATGGCACATGCAAGCAGTCCGGCCACCCATTCGGGACTGTTGGGCGCCCACAGCAGGACCGCATCTCCTTTGACGAGTCCGTTGTGCTGGAACCAGTTCGCCATGCGGTAGGCATAATCATACATGTCAAGGTACGACATTCTGATTGACCGGAAGCCCGTCTTCAAGACGATAGCCTCCCTTTCATGGAACTTGTACAGGACAGGTTTGAAATAGTTAGCAAGCGTGTTTTCGTTCATGCTTCACCTTCCCCGGGGACTGGTTATCCCTTCTCGAGAGCCTGTGCCATCCTGATTCCTTCGTCCACTCTTACCCGCCACAGGAGTGCCGCTCCTGTGACGAACAGCAGCACGATAGATAAAAGCCCTATGCGGGGACTTCCCGATACTTTGCCAATCCAGCCCATCATTATCGGCCCGATGACCGCCGCGAACTTGCCAAGCATGTTGTAGAAACCGAAGAATTCCGCCGACTTGTTAGCGGGTATAATGCGTGCGTACAGGGAGCGGCTGAGCGATTGTACGCCTCCCTGAACCAGTCCGATAGAAACGGCAAGTGCGTAGAACTCCCATTCATTTCTCATGAGACTGGCCCAGACGGTTACCAGCACGTATGCACCAATGCCTATGAATATCCCGGCCTTTGGGCCTGCCTTCTCGCCAATCCTGCCAAAGGCGATGGCTGCCGGGAATCCAACGAACTGGGTTATCAGGAGCGCTATGATGAGCCCGTTCGAGTCGAATCCGATGGACATTCCGTAATCCACCGCCATGCGCACGATGGTATCGACACCGTCGATATAGAGCCAGTAGCCAAGCAGGAAAAGCATGACCACCTTGAGCTTGCGGACCTCATGGAACGTGTGAACAAGCTGGCGGAACCCCCTTGCCACTGCGTGCCACCCCGATGAGCGTTCTTCCACATGCGGTTCCTTGACGAACAGGAACACAGGGAGGGAGAAGACGGCCCACCACACGGCCACCGCAAGGAACGAGACTCGCACTGCCTCTCCCGGTCCCGCTAGACCGAAAAGCCCGGGATTCAGTGTCATGAACACGTTAAAGGCAAACAGCAGACCGCCACCCAGATATCCGAGCGAGAAGCCCAGTGCGGAGACAAAGTCCACCTTTCGCGGCCCGGTAACATGCACCAGCAGGGAGTCGTAGAACACATTGCCTCCCGAAAAACCGATGATGCCCGCCACATACAGGAATACAGCCAGGAGCCAGTTGCCCTGAGCCACAAAGTACAGCCCGCCCGTCATTACCATGCCCATCATGGCGAAGAACATGAGGAACTTTTTCTTCGCGCCGCCACGGTCAGCGATTGCCCCGATTACAGGAGCAAGCACCACCACTACGAGGCTTGCGATGGAGTTAGCCAACCCCAGGCGGAAGGTGCTTTCGGTAACCTCCGGGCCTATACTCCAGTACTCTTTAAAGAACACCGGGAAAAATCCCGCCATTACGGTAGTGGCAAAAGCGGAGTTTGCCCAGTCGTACAGTGCCCAGGAGAAGACCTTTTTTCTGTCGTAGTCCTTCTGCTTCATGCGGTGATCCTTAGTAGGTAGTATGCGACATAGTAGCATACTGCATTAACGGCTGCCTCTATCATTAGGAGATCGATGATGAAGGAACGTTATTTCAAAATATGAAAGCCCCTTCTCCTGAGGGAAAGTATATCATTTTTTTCTACAATGCTTATATTCTCATGTGTTGTTCAACAATTTCATAGGGCAGTTTGCAGGCCATGGGAATGCTGATATGGTGGTTCGTTTCATTTCCAGTGCATTTTTAGCGTGATACAGAAACTGCGTGGATATCATAAAAAAATGCGGGCATTGCGCCCGCATTTTTTTATGATTCTGATAAATATGTGAAGGTGATCAGTTGATCTCCATCATTTCCACATCGAAGTTAAGGGTCTTGCCGGCCAGGGGATGGTTGAAGTTGAGTACCACAACATCGTCCTTTACCTCTTTTATCTGCACGGGGAACGGCTGGCCGTCATCGCCCCGGGCGTACAGGGTCATCCCAGCCTTGGGTTCTACATCGGGGGGAAGTTTATCCTTGGGGATCTCCTGGTACCCCTTGGGGTCTTCCTCTCCGTATCCTTCCGTGGGAGCGACCTCAAAGGATTTCTTGTCCCCTACAGTCATGCCTTTCACGCCATTTTCAAAGCCCGGTATTACCTGGCCGTTGCCGACGGTAAACTCAAGCGGGTCACGGCCTTCGGAACTGTCTACTACGTCTCCTTCAACCGTTAATTTATAATGGACCTTTACTGTGCTGCCTTCTGTGACCACTGGTGCCTCCTTTTTTTCCGTGTTCTTATCTGCGGCCCATGCAGGGATACCAGATATTGCAGCCAGGAAGATGCCTGCCATCAGTATCAGGACCATTCTATTTTTTGCCGCCATCATTGTTCTCCTTTCTCTCAGCACCCGATGGTGAAGTGCCACAATCCATATGAAGGATGATTCCGGTGAATTCCGGGAAGTAATGTTATCGGGGAGCAGACAAAAGTGAAGTGTAAATAGTGGATGGATAACAAAACTTCAATGTTTTACTTTATTGACTATTTTAACACAGAATTGTAAAGGACGTAAATTCGGCATTGATGATGGCGTAAACATGTGGAGGGAGAGATATCTCTGGTGATCAGCCGTCGGCGTGTTTTCCAAACTTTTTCTTCATTATGAACTCGTGTAGCTCCTCTTCGGCTTTTTTACGTTCATATGACTCAAAAAGGAGATCTTTTCTGGCACGCGTCAGTTCCGCGTTCTTGTTCTGGAGGTTCGTCTGCATCTCTTCATACGCCATGCTGAGTTCTTCCTGCATGAGTTTGTAATCGGTGATATCCCGTGCAATTATACGCGAACCTGCGAAACGGTCATTGTGAAAAACAGGGGAGGTGGATATCTCGGCAAAGAGCCAGTTTCCGCCTTTCTTTATCCGGCAGACAAAGCGGTCTTCCTTTTCCGTCCTTGTGAGAAGCTCCCCCTCGTCCTCATGGACAAATGAGCATAAACTGCTTCCGATGAGAGTGTCGCGGTCAAGGCCCAGCAGGGTAAGCGCCTTCCGGTTCGCATCGGTTACCATGCTGTTGTTGTCCAGGAGGAAAATGGCGTCATTTGCATTCTCGAACAGGTCCCGGTAACTTTGCTCGGCGGACATTGAGTGCCTGAAAAACTTCTCGCGCTCGTTAACCAGAAAACCAATCACCGTTGTTATGAAGGGGGAGAAGAAAACAAGGGCCCGGAACCTCAGGCCGTTTTCTTCCGGTGAGAGAAAATGACTCAGGAACATTTCGGAATCCTGGCCCTCCATCCCGAAAAAGAAAATGAAGACATATACTGCAAAGCCGATCCACCCCGAAAGTATTATATAAAGAGAAAGGCGCGAGAAGGGATTGGCGATATTCTTTTCGTCCATATGTTCTTTCTGTTTGCTCTTCATTTTTACCGCTCTTCCATAAAAAGACCTGCCGCTTCCGGGCAGGTCACCATTGCCTTCCCAATTCGGCGGCCCCTCTATCCTTGCTGCTTACAAAACTCAAGGCAAGGACAGGTAGCTTTGCGCTGCCCGGTTACCCGGGGTTTGCCCTTTCGGTGGTATTTGTTCTTATTTTATAGTTAATTATAGTTGATTGCAAGGACAGAGTGTGTTTATTCTCTATATGCAATGATGAGTCGCAGGTTTTTCCGCATGGATCAGTTGTCGCATTTGGTCTTATCCGGAATGATCACCTGTGAGCCTCTCTGTCCCGTCAGATAGTAATAGGCCCAGTTGATGAAGACCATTACCTTGCTCCGGAAAAATACCAGTTTCCAGATATGAACGAACGACCAGAGCAGCCAGGCAAAAAAACCACTGAATTCAATACCTTTCCACATCCGGGCCACGGCGAACTTCTTTCCGACCGTTGTTAGTATCCCCATGTCACGGTATGCAAATGGAGGACGTTCTTCCTGAGGTGTTCCGTTTGCGATAAGATCGCAGACAAATCTGCCCTGTTGTATCGCAACCTGTGCCAGCCCCGGGAGAGGATTTCCTGAGTGGTCCTTTGCCATCGCGGCGTCCCCGATCACAAATACCCATTCTTCCCCCGGAATGGTCAGGTCAGGGCCTACCTCTACTCGCCCCGCTTTGTCCAGCGGTGTGTCCAGTTTTTGCAGGAGGGCGGGGGCTTGTACCCCAGCGGTCCAGAGGATATTGTTCGATTTGATAAAAAGCTCCTCTGCCTTGATCCCTCCCTCCTCCATGTGGGTCACGCGTTGCCCGGTGATGATGTTCACTCCCAGCCCCTTTAGATATTCTGCGGATATACGGCTCAATTCTTCAGAGAACTGAGCCAGGATACGGTCACCGCCCTCGATGAGGTATATCCGGGTGCTGGAAGGATCGATATGCCTGAAGTTTCCCAGAAGTGTATGATTTGCTATGTCGGCGATCGCTCCGGCCAGTTCCACTCCAGTGGGGCCACCTCCGACAATAACAAACGTGAGGTTCTTTTCACGCTCCACCTGGTCAGAGGAGGATTCGGCTATTTCATAACTCAGCAGAATCCTTTCCTTGATGGCAAAAGCGTCATTGAGGGTCTTCAGCGCAAGGCTGTGTTTTCTCCAGTCATCCTTGCCGAAATATCCCGGCTCTGAGCCAATGGCGACAACAAGGCGGTCAAAGACATAGTTCCTCCCATCTGCAAGCACAACTTCTCTTTTTCCCCGGTCAATGAGTCTTACTTCGCCCATAACAACCTCAGTGTTCTTCTGCCCCTGCAGTACTTGCCGGATGGGAACGGCAATATCTGACGAGGAGAGGGCAGCCGTGGCGACCTGATAGAGAAGGGGTTGGAAAAGATGATGGTTGGTCCGGTCTATCAGGGTGACCTTTTTGTCGCTTTTTGCCAGACACTGGGCGATGGTCAGCCCTCCGAATCCTCCGCCTATGATCACGACCTTTTCATGCATAAGAGAAAATGAGAGTTCCCGAGTTTCTTAGACCGTATCATAATGGTTGGCATTAATCAAGGAAATGTACAGCCTCCATCCCGGGGGTGTCCGAATGGATTGCAAGGCGCGGTGATACGAAAAAAGGTTCCGGGGTGTGCGTCCTCAGATGGAACTCATCCTACTTGACGGGCCATCCTCCTACTTTGCCCGTTTTGAGGTACAGGTATATGTTCTCAACGATGCCCACACCGATATAAACCAGGGCGGCTACGAAGAGCACGGTGGGAGGGTGCACGATTACGATGGCAGCCACAACGGCTATGATCACCAGGAACCAGAAGGGTTTGCGTTCACGCATGTTGACCTCTTTGAGGCTGTGGAACCGGAACGTGCTTACCATGAGGAGTGAAATTACGACAGTGATGCCAAGCACGAACCAGCTTTTCTCCGGCATCCATCCCGCCTCATCATAAAAGATCACCATGGCCGCGGCAACACCCGCTGCCGCAGGTATGGGCATGCCGGTAAAGCTTTTTCTCTCCTCCGTCTCCTTCTGGACATTGAAGCGGGCCAGTCTCATTGCCCCGCATGCCGTGAACAGGAACGCCACGGCCCATCCGACCCTGCCAAACGGGGTCAGCGCCCAGGTGTAGAGCATCACGGCAGGAGCGACGCCGAAAGCTATGACGTCCGAGAGCGAGTCCATCTCGATGCCGAAACGTGATGTGGTATTGGTCATGCGTGCCACCCAGCCGTCCAGACCGTCGAAAACTCCCGCAATCACCAGTGACCAGGCGGCGACCGTGTAATTCCCCTTGAAGGTGTTGATAATGGAGAAGAACCCGAAGAACATCGCACACAGGGTGATGGCGTTCGGGAGTATGTATATCCCTTTTCTCATTGCGCGGCTGTCTCTCCCGGTACGGCGAGAATGGTTGCGCCTGCCTTAACATGGTCGCCTATGCTGACCTTCTCCACCGCGTGGGGCGGCATGTACAGGTCAACGCGTGAACTGAACTTTATCATCCCGAACCGTTCTCCGCGTTTGAGCAGGTCACCTGGTTTCATCCGGTTCACGGTCCGGCGCGCAAGGAATCCGGCTACCTGCCTGACGACGACATCTCCTCTCTCGCAGCGCATATGCATGGCGGTGTTCTCGTTCTTCCAGGACGCTTCCTTGCGGTAGGCTGCCATGAAACTGCCCGGAGTATGCTTTATTTCCACTACTTCGCCGTCACAGGGGGCGCGGTTGACATGGACGTTCATGGGAGACATGAAAATGCTTATACGCAGGACGTCGCCCTTGAGGTAGGTCTCCTCTCGTTCTCGTTCAATGAAGACCACACGACCGTCGGCCGGGCTGATATAGCCCGGCTCCTGCGGTATCGTACGCTCAGGATCCCGGAAGAAGTAGACCATGAACAGCGTGAGCACCAGCGGTATCACGGCCCACTTCGGTCCGAAAACAAATACGGCAATCGCCGTAAGGACGAAGAAGACGGCGATGAACGGATAGCCCTCGGGGGCGATTCGAATCATATCCTCTTGTTAGGCCTTGGACTTGTCCACGAGCTTGCCCTTTTTGAGCCAGGGCATCATGGCACGCAGTTTTCCGCCCACTTCCTCGATGGGATGCTCCTCGCCGCGCCTGGTCAGGGCGTTGAAAACAGGCTTGTTTGCCTTGCACTCCAGGAGCCATTCGCGGGCGAACTGTCCGCTCTGGATCTCGTCGAGGATGTCCTGCATCTCCCACTTGGTCTCGTCGGTGATGATACGGGGACCGCGGGTGAGGTCGCCATACTGGGCGGTGTTGCTGATGGAGTAGCGCATGTTCGATATGCCGCCCTCGTAAATAAGATCAACGATGAGTTTCACCTCATGCAGGCACTCAAAATAGGCCATCTCCGGGGCATAGCCTGCTTCCACCAGGGTCTCGAACCCGGCCTGAATGAGGGCGGTGATACCACCGCAGAGCACTGCCTGCTCGCCAAAGAGGTCAGTCTCGGTCTCCTCGCGGAAGCTGGTCTCGATGATCCCGGCACGTCCGCCGCCGATGGCTGACGCATAGGCCATGGCGATGTCCTTGGTGTTCTTGGACGGGTCCTGATGTACCGCTATGAGGCAGGGGACGCCGCTCTTTTTCGTGTACTCCGAGCGCACGAGATGGCCCGGCCCCTTGGGGGCGGCCATGAACACGTTCACATCGGCGGGGGGAACGATCTGACCGTAGTGGATATTGAACCCGTGGGCAAAGGCTATGTATTTGCCTTTCTTTATGTTCGGGGCGATCTCGGCATTATAGATGTCGCCCATAGTCTCGTCGGGCAGCAGCATCATAATGACGTCGCAGGTCTTTGCGGCATCCGCCGGGGTTTTTACGGCGAATCCGGCCTTCTTGGCCTTGTCCCAGCTCGACCCCTTCCGAACTCCGATGGTCACGTCCATGCCGCTGTCCTTGAGGTTGTTGGCATGGGCGTGTCCCTGCGAACCATAGCCGATGACGGCGATCTTTTTCTTTTTGAGCAGAGAAAGCTTGGCGTCCTTGTCGTAATATACTTTTATCATGGTTATGCCTCCTGGTCTGATGGTAATTACTAAGCTGTAACGAACTGATATTATATTATATATTGCGTGATTTTTCATATCCGGGGAGGGCGGACGTTCCGGATTGATGCCTGGAATCATTCGTAACGAGCGGAAAGAAAGAAAAACGGCAGGGGCTGGAATAGCCCCTGCCGTTGAGTTTTTCGGGGATTAAAGTTTGGTGACCAGCACCGGGCAGTGCGCGAACCCGACCACCTGCTCCGTTACGCTTCCCATAAGGAGGCGTTTCAGACCGGTCTTGCCGTGCGAAGATATGACGATGGTATTGATCTCCAGCTCCTCCGCCATGTCCAGAATCACCATATGCGCAGCACCTTCCCTGACGAATCCTTCCGCCGGGACACCGGCAGCCTTTGCTTTTTCAACGGCGCTGTCTACCAGATTACGGGCTTTTACGCCCATTTTTTCCACAATTTCCGGTGCTTCAGCGTAGAACTCCGAAGGAACGTCTACGACCGAAACGACCTTGATCTCTCCTTCATAAGCGGTGGCAAAGTCAATGGCCCGGTCAACCGCGTTCTCGCTGTATTTGGAGCCGTCAATGGCAACGAGCATGCGCTTCCATCCCACTGTTGCGTCACACGGAATAACCAGCACGTCCTGATGACTGTAGCCGATGACCCTGGCAGTGGAGCTTCCCACCAGGGTTCGTTCGAGTTTGTTCTTTCCCTTTCGGCCCATGACGATAAGTTCACAGTTCTCGGCATCGGCCAGTTCCAGAATTTCATCATGAACATCACCCTCTTCCAGCACCGCTTTTACCAGGACGCGTTCTTCCTCGGCAATCTTCTTGGCCTCGTCGAGTGCTTCGACGTAAGGATGCCGCATTGCTTCTTTTGCGTTGCCGACGGAAACGAATTCCAGGTCGCCCTTGTACGGGGGGATGACGCTGGCCACGGTGATCCAGCTCTTATGGTCTGTGGCGAGCTTGAACGACTCCCTCAGTGCGTGAAATCCGGGTTCCGATCCATCAATAGCTACCAGCATCTTTTTCCATTCCATTTCATTATTATAATATGTGTTATTTGCTTTGTTGCCCCGAAAGTTCAAGGCTTCTCTCTCTTTTGTCAGCCAGCATCCCTTTGACCATGGCGCCGGTGATGATAACGCCGGCTGTGGCAAGGTNNCAGAAGCTGATCTGGTTCAGCACATATGCAACGTTATCCTTTACCGACATGAACCCAAGGTCGGTCAGGTAGATGGGCACCTTCGCCCCGCGGCTGACGGCGACGATAAGCATGACCGCGCCCATGACGATCTTGACCGTGTAGTCCTTAACGTACGTAGTTCCCAGGGCTCCAAGCTGAACGCCGAAGAGCGAACCGGCCAGGATGAGCAGGGTCATCCTGATGTCGATCAGGCCGCTGAGTCCCCACTGAACGGAACCCCAGAAACCCATGATGAACGCGACGACCAGCTCAGTGGCGCTGGAGACAATGGCGGAAGCACCGACCACGTATATCATGCCCGGAACGCCGATGAAGCCGCCGACCGCGATGGTGGCAGCGAGCATACCGGTGGCAAGGCCGATGGGCACGGTTATCCAGGCGGACATGCGCACGCCGGCGACCTTGAAATCGATCATCGGGGGAAGGTTGATCTTCTGGAGCGCGATGGCCAGTTTCGGGACTTTTACTTCTTCACCGCCCTTTGAGAGTTTCATGGCATCCTTGAAGACGTATGCGCCCACGATGACCAGGACCGCAACGAAAACGAGGCTGACATAGAGGTTGGAGCCCGCGTTGCCCCAGGCGTTCAGGATGGCCTTCTGGATCTTGATACCGATCTGCACGCCGATAATGGCAGAGACGGCCATGATAACGCCGAGCTTGATATCGACCTGTCCATACTTGAATCGTTTGTATGCGCCTACCATGGCCTTGGGGAACTTGTGGCACATGTTACTGGCGACGGCCACGGCACCCGGAGCGCCAAGCGACATCATGGCAGGCGTCAGAACGAATGCACCGCCAGAGCCGATGAAGCCGCTCAGAAGCCCGCCGATAAGCCCGATAATGAGCAGGGCGATTATCTTCGTGGACGTCATGCCCATGAACATGATGGACACGTCCCTGACGATCTCTTTTCCGTCGTGCTTGTCGAAGCTGACCATGACCTTCTTGTTCAGCTGGATATCATCAGGCTTGACCAGTGCTCCAAGCTCATACACTGCTGTCTCTTCATGGCCGGATGCCTTGAACTCGACCGTGTTGGCTTCAGGGTCAACGGATACGAACACGCCGGTCTTTACACCTTCCGGCGGGCCGCCGCCACCTGCAAAGGCTGCGGGTGCCAGAGAAAGGACCATGACTGCGACTATCAGTACTGCGAGAATCTTTTTCATTGTATGTTCAACTCCTCCGTATAGTTCTTTTTAATGTCCAGACTATTTCTTCTTTGCTTTTGCTTCCAGACCAAGCACTTCAAGGACATTGCTGGCGAAGGCCCCGTGCATGAACGAGAAGTAGAACGCTGCTGCTATCGGGAATACCGCGTATACTCCTCCCCGGGTGAATGTGTCCATGACCAGTGTTGCGTTCTGGAACAGGTACAGATATGAGGCAACCGAGATGATACCGAAGATAATGGCCTTCAGGTATGGTTTTTTCTTTTTACGCTCAGACATGCTATCTCCTTGTTATTAGAATGTTTATTACGCTTCTTCGAGTTCTGATACAAGCACCAGAGGGCAGCTCAGGTGCTTCAGGGTCCCCCGCAGGCTCCGGTTTTCCTTCTGGCAGTCGTCATTGAGCACCTCGATCGATTCGGCCACAACAAACTGTATGTTGCTGTGTTTGGTCGTGTATTCCATTATCTTTGTTTTCATACAGCCGCTGACCTTCTTTATATCGAACTCAATGCCATGGTGGTCCAGAAGCTCCTGGAAAGAATCGATCAATTCGTTGTCCGGCTTCCTTCCCGCGAAGAACAGTATTTCCACGCCCGCCTCTATCCTTTTCGCCACATTCAGGGCATACGTGAAAGCCTTGTTGTCCGTTGAGCCTCCATTGAGTATCAGGAGCACCTTTTTGCCACCCGATATTATTTCCCTGGCGGTATCGAACTCCCCTGCCTCGGCGAATGTTGCCGCCGAGAACAGGTCTTCTATTTTCTTTTTGAGCCCGCTCAAAACCGGCCTCTTACGCCTTCGAGGGCTGTTCGTTTATATCGCTGTGCCCACTGCCCTCACTGTACCCGGACTGTGTGGCCTTGGTCTGAGGGGTATCCTCCTTGACCATTTCCCTGGCGGTATCGAACTCGCCGGCTTCGGCAAATGCCACCGCCGCAAAGGCGTCCTCGATTTTCTTGAGAATCTTCATGGTGCTACCTCCTTAAAAAAGTTTTTTCACTGTTTCATTTATCAATAATCGTGCCAGTTTTTTCAATGATAAAAAAAACAATAAAATCAATGATATACAAAATAAGACCGATGACAAAATGTTGCAAAAAGCAACGCTGATATTCTTCTCTGTACGCTAAGGAAATAACGGAGTGTTTCATGAAACATTGGAGTGTTGCAAATCGCAATGGCTGCGAGGTATCATAGGATATATGAGAATTTATCCAAGAAGCCTCAGGAAGAAAATAGTATATGGATATGTGGCGGCTGTCATCCTTGTTCTGGGATTTGTTTTCCTGACATGGAGCAACCTCAACACTATTCAGGAGCTGCTCCAGTCCGGAGAGATAGTCTCCGACCTTTTCGATACCACGCTTGAGATCAGGCGATTCGAGAAGAACTACTTCCTGTACGAGACACAGGATGACTATGATGAACTCCAGACCTATGTAAAAAAGGCCAACAGTCTTCTGGACCACCGGGAGATCCTGCTTTTTTCCGGACGTAACGTGGTCANNCTGAGGAATGATGTAGAGTCATACCAGAAAATGCTGAAAGTAGATCCCTCCACAATGAACAGGACCATTAAACTGGCATGGGAAAAACAATTGCGTTCGAAAGGTAAGGATATCGTCACTGTAGCCGAACAGATTTCCGAGGACAGAAAGAGAGTAAAGGAGCAGAGTCTGCACACTACCAAGCGGCATCTGCTGCTGGGTATCCTTTTTCTTACGGTGGCCGGGCTTTCCGCTGGACTTATTTTTTATAAAAAAGCAGTAAAACCGCTTTCCGTTCTTGAGCAGCATATGAACCGCATATCCGACGGCGAATTTACTCTGATAGACACCAAGTTCAAGGACAGCGAGCTTATTTCACTGAAAATAGCCTTCAACAAAATGCTTCTTGAGCTGCAGACCAGGCAGAGTCATCTGGTACAGTCCGAGAAGCTTGCATCCATGGGCACACTGGTATTCGGGGTGGCCCATGAACTGAACAATCCCCTTTCCAATATATATACCTCGTCGCAGATCCTTCGTGAGGAGTTGGAAGAGGATGACATTGAATATAAACGCGAACTGCTTGAACAGATAGAATCGGAGACCGAACGCGCAAAGGATGTCGTAGGGACCGTTCTGGATTACTCGANNGAAAAAACCACTTTTAATCTCCGCCGTGCGGTGGAGGAGACCATCCGGCTGATGAAGGCCGAGATCCCTCCGAAAATAACCATTTCATACCGGATACCCGGGGACGTGACGCTGTTTGCCGACAAACAGAAGATACAGCAGGTGATACTGAACCTGCTGAAGAACGCCGTAGACGCCATTCATGAAGAGGGAGAGGTGTCCCTTTCCGCCGCAAGGGACGGCAATACGGTGGAGATAGTGGTTCAGGACGACGGGGAGGGCATGGACCGGGATACGCTTCAGAAGATATTCGATCCGTTCTTTTCGAGTAAAAAACACAAGAAAGGATACGGCCTGGGGCTTTTTATCGTGCATAACATCATAGAGGAACACGGAGGGAGCATCAGTGCGGACAGTACTCCGAACATGGGCACTGTCTTCACCATCGACCTTCCGGCGGAGGAGACGTAAGATGGAAGAGGTAAAGGAAAAGGGAAGGATTCTTGTCGTTGAGGATGAGCGGCCCGCACTCAGAAACCTTGAACATGTCCTGAAAAGAGAGGGGTATGAAGTGCAGGGGACCCTGAGCGGCTCGAATGCGCTGAAGCTTCTGGAAGAGCAGGAGTTCGATCTTGTGCTCACGGACCTGCGCATGGAGAAGGTTGACGGGATAGAGGTGCTGGAGCGCTCAAAGAGGCTGTATCCGGATTCGGAGGTTATCATGATAACCGCATATGCCACTATCCCCTCTGCCGTAGAGACCATGAAAAAAGGGGCGTACGATTATATCGCAAAACCTTTCAAGCTGGATGATGTACGCAAGGTGATAAAAGCTGCGCTTGAGAAAGTCCAGCTCCGCAAGGAAAACGCCCAGCTCCGCGAACAGCTTGAACGCTTCGAGGGGAAGGTGAAGATCATTACCCAGAATCCAGCGGTGAACAGCCTTATGGAAACCGCCCGCCAGATAGCCCCTACCGACTGCAACGTGCTTATCATGGGCGAGTCCGGAACAGGGAAAGAGCTTTTCGCCCGGTATGTCCATTTCATGAGCCAGAGGGCTGAAGGGCCTTTCTTTGCCATCAACTGCGGTTCGCTGAACGAGGAACTGCTCTCGAACGAACTGTTCGGGCACGAAAAAGGGGCTTTTACCGGCGCCTCGGAACGCAAGAAGGGGCTTATAGAGATGGCCTCCAGCGGGACGCTGTTTCTGGATGAGATAACCGAAATGTCCACTGCCATGCAGGTCAAGCTTCTCAGGGTGCTTCAGGAAAAGGAACTGTTGAGGCTGGGGGCCACCGAGACCGTTACGGTGGACGTGCGTATCATTACGGCGACGAACCGTGACATTCAGGAGGCCATAAAGGAAGGACATTTCCGGCAGGACCTTTATTATCGTCTGAACGTGGTGTCCCTGAACATCCCTCCACTGGCGGAACGGAAAGAGGATATACCGCTTTTGAGCCAGCACTTTCTCCGGAAGTATTCCACGTTAATGAAAAAGGATGTCAAGGAAATTTCCGAGGATGTCCTGAGCATCCTGATGAATTATGATTTCCCGGGCAATGTCCGGGAACTTGAGAACATTATCGAGCGTGGTGTAGCATTGGCGAACGGCAGGGTGATCGAGCTTGCGCATCTGCCCGAAGACCTCAAGGCCCTGAACGTCAAGACCTTCCGCCGCAAGGACGGCAATGTTCCGACCCTGGAGGAACAGGAGTCCTCGTATATCATGTGGGTGCTCAAGGAGGCGGGCGGCAACAAGACGCTGGCTTCCCAGATGCTGGGTATCGACAGGGTTTCTCTGTGGCGAAAAATAAAGAAATACGGCATGCAGGAGGAATAAGAAACAGTTTTACTTCTCCCGTTGTATTCCCTTGTCCGGGAACATATGCGCTCCATGCCTAACGGATAATTACTTCTTTGTCTTTTTCAATATCAAAAGGGAGTTCCGAAAGAACCCGGTCGTATTTTTCAAGCAGTGCTGTCTCGTTTTCCGCTCCAAGGTATATCTTGGCTATTTCAAAACTGTAACTGTCCTGAGTCCTGAGTTCGGTGAGGTGTTGTCCCGCCTCTGTTTCCAGTAAAACCTCGGTATCGGGATACCTGGCTTTTACCCGTTCGATCTCTTCCTGCGACGGGACACGGTGTACTGTGCCGGGATCGGGTGTGCGGACAAGAAAGTGAGCTCCCTTGCGGTATTGCCCTTCTCTTGGCAACGGACGAGGCTCCCTGCCAAGGGCGAGATCCACCATTATTGACAGATGAGAGTATCCGTGAACTTTTTCGAACAGGTCTATGTGCCCGAGCGATATGCGTGGATTGATCTCCAGCATCATAATGCTGTCTTCGGACTGATTATAGAACATCTCCATATTGAAGGGGAAGTTTTTCAGGCCGATATGCTTCATTATTTTTACCGCAATGACCTTCATGCGTTCCTGAATGTGCGGAGGAAGTATCGTGGGGTATTCATATCGTGAAAGGGAAGTGGCGTTGATCCTCCGAAAGGAGTCGACAATGCCGTAGACATGCACTTCATCTTCGTAGCAGTAACCTTCAAGGGTGCATTGCGCACCGTACATTCCTGATTCCGCCAGGCACATGATGGATGGATCGACTATCTCCTTTGGGGCATTCGAGCGCTGTACCAGCTTCAGGAAAGGCTTCACAATATAATCGATCTTTTCACGGATGATCTGAATGATCTCGTTAAACTGTTGCACATCGTTGATATGGAAGGACAGGAAGCCCCGGTATGACTTAACCGGTTTGATCCAGAACGGCGGGATCAGGTCGAATTCCTCGTAAATCCCATCCTGAAACGGGTCGAAGGGCCAGAAATGCGGCGTGGATTCGGGAGCGGCCTGTTGCTGTTCCATGCGTGTCCAGTGCTTGTGCTCGCATTTGAGCAGGCTTTCAAAACTGGTGGTCGGGGTGCCGAAACGCTCTGAAAGCACCGGGACCAGCAAAGAACCCGGAAAATCGAAGAAGCTGGCTATCCCGTCTACACCGCAGCCTGCCGCTTCAATGTTTCGGGCCGCCCGCTCTATCAGGTCGTCCAGATCGTAGATGTCTACCTCTTTGATATCTGCTCTTGACAGCGCCGCGTGAAAGCGGCATTCACTTGCCTGGGGAATTCGTGAGAGCTTTTCCCGGTTGAAATCATCCAATCCGATGAAGAACACATTTTTTTCTGCCATCTGATCGTTCTCCTTCACTCGCGGGGACTTGTCACATGTGGTCCCGTACAATGAGTTCATTCCAGGTCTTGCTGAATATCCTGGCCTCGCCTTCATAGGCATCAAGCGTTGCGGAAATGCGGAAATGCGTTCGCGTGGATGTCACTACGGTTTTTGTCTGAGTGGTGACTGTCCAGCCGGCCCGTTTGAAATGGAAGCTGCCGCTGATATCAGCATGTACGGTATCGAAGTTATTATGATGATAGCTATAACGTTCGAAACTTTCCCTTCCCAGCGAAAGGTCGATATCCTCCAGATGGATGAACGCGTCATTGTTCTCGACCTCAAGGGCCACTTCGTTGTTCCGGAGATTATGCACCAGGTTCCATTCTTTTTTTGCGGGCACCAGAAGACGGAATGGCGGCGTCACTCCGAACTGTGGGTAGCCGAGGGGGCGGAGTCCCCTGTCAATATCCTGCGGTTGCCTTTCCGGAAGCAGGAGCCGGCATTTTGCCAGTTTCAGCGTAAGCCTGGCATCCTCGGGAGGCGGCCAGGCCAGGGGCCAGTAAGCGCTGGAAATACTCAGCCTGATGCGGTTTCCCCTGGGAAAGCGCTGCGCAACGTAATTCATGGGTACTCTGACCGCATAGAACTTCCCGGACTTTAGATAACGTGGCTGTTCGTGGTTTTCTCGATGGCTGAGATTCAGGATGCCGTAGGTAACCCTTGTCGAGCAGTCATGGGGGCTTACATCGGAGAGCCTGACCGCGACCATTGCCTGGGGTTTGTTTGCCGCCACTTCAAGCTCCACCTCCGGAGCGCCGAAGATAAAGACATCATCTTCCAGCGGCTCCGTCTCAAAAGTCAGTGATCCCCCATCAGCTTCTCTCTGGTCCCATGGCAGGTCGGTGGCAGATGCGTACGAGGCCCATTTGCCACCATAGAGGCCTACACTCAGGGGGCTCTGGATGGTGAGTATCTTGTCCTCGTTGCAGGGCAGTCCGTGCCGGTGCAGTTCCATGGGGGCAAGAAAATACTCCTGCTGATAGACATTGGAGGAGGGCCATTTCGATTCCGCCACCCAGTGTCCCGGTTTCCGGGGGAGTAACGGGGTCGAGCTATCCTGCATCCAGACCCTCAGGGGCGGTTCTTCATCTATCCCGTTTTGGATGTTCTTCAGCCATCTGTCATACCACTTCAGACATTCGCCCAGGAAATCAATGGCCGGTTCAATGCTTTCGAGATGAGGATAGATATGCTCCCAGGGGCCAACGAGTCCCCGCACAGGAACTTTGAGGTGTTCCATGAGCCGGAATACGGTATTTGAATAACCATCTGCCCATCCACTTACGACGAAAACAGGGGCCTTGATAGTTTCGTAGCTCTCGCAGACCGAGGCGTGCTTCCAGAACTCGTCACGTTTCTGGTGCTCAAGCCAGTTCTTGATCCACAGGCCGCTGCCCTCCAGACGCTCAAGCCACATGTCTCGCCAGTTCTCCCCGGCCACCAGAGGGTCGGGAGGGCAGGAGTTGAGCAGGAACATGGTCGAGGCCCAGGAAGCATTGTCGGTCAGGTGGCACCCCCCCATGTAATGAACGTCATCGGTATACCGGTCATCTGATGAGCAGACGGAGACCACCGCCTTGAGTTCGGGCGGGGCAAGCGCGGCTATCTGGAGACCGTTGAATCCGCCCCAGGAAAGTCCAAGCATGCCCACATCACCGGCACACCAGGGCTGCGAGGCTATCCATCTGATGATTTCAAGGCCGTCATCGAGTTCCTGCTGAAGGTATTCGTCCGTAAGGACTCCTTCGGAGTCCCCGCTTCCGCGGAGGTCCACCCGAACCCCTGCGTAACCGTGCCTGGCTAACCAGGTGTAGATCTGTGAGTCACGTATGGATTTATGATCACGCTTCCGGTAGGGGATATATTCCAGGATGGCTGGAACCGGCTTAGACCGGGCGTCTTCAGGTATCCATAACTTCGACGCAAGGCGGCAGCCGTCGGACATCCGGATCCATTCGTTCTCGATGATCTCCACCGTTGCGCGGCCTCCTTGTAAAGGTTCGGGCACTGACCACGCCCTGTAACCCCCACTGTATCACGCACCATGGGGCCATGCAAGATTGTTCCCGCACCGAAGATATTCAGGAAAGGGCGGGAACGAGACCTGGAATCCGTGTCCTAGAGAGCGATTGTCGGCAGGTCTTTTTCTTTGAGGTTGTCCGCAAGAGTCCAGAACCGGGCCTTGCCGTCCGCCACCTGCAGGAGCTTGAACGTGGGTTCATCGGCTCTGAAGCCCTTGAGGTAGTCGCGGGTCTCGATAAGATACTGTTTCTTTGACATGTCGTCCACTTCCTCTATGTGCGCGGAGACTCGGAGCATCCGGCCGTAGTCGGGTGACAGGAAGCAGAGTTCCACCTTTGGATTGCGGCTGAGTTGTTCGTGCACGCTTTTCCTGGTCGAGGTGGTGAAATAGATGGCATCTTCGCCCTCGAACAGGACAGCGAGAAATCCCCGCACCCGTGGCTGGTCGCAATCGACCGTGGCGATGGTGCAGACCGGATTCTCCCTGATGAAATCGAACACATCTTTCTTCGTCATGGCTATCCTCCCAATGTGTTTCTCTTATTCTCCTACAGGGGAGGGGGCTCAGTCTTTCAGGGTAGTATCTTTTTCTTTCGAAATAATACTTTTTCTGTATAAGGAGGGGGATACACCGAACTTTCGGGTGAACCGCTCGGTCAGGTGCGAGGGACTTGAAAAACCTGAGGCCAATGCCACCTCCGCAATGGACATCTCTCCGGCCCCCAGAAGTTTTTTGGCTCGTTCCAGACGCATGGTGCCCAGATAGTCCATGGGGGATGTGCCCGTTTCCGAACGGAATACGCGCATGAAATGGGAGCGCGACATGCTTGCGGCTGATGCTATCTTGTCTATCGATATCTTTTCGGAAAGATGCTCGTGCATATACTCGATGGCCCGGTCTATTTCCATACGGGCCGATACCCGGTCATGACCCGGTTTTACCCCTGTGGCCTCCCGCAGTATCGCGTGGCAGAGTTCGGTCTCCAGCGCCCGGAGCACGGCCCCTGCCCCGGGCAGACGGCTGTCCGCTTCCTGCATGAAGCGCCGGATAATGTCACGCAATGACTGTCCTGCCGGAAAGCTCTCTCCTCTGAACTTCAGCGGCTTTTCCGTATAATGACGTGCGGCATCATCGAACAGGCCAGGCTCGATCATTATTGCGACATAACGGGGAGGGACATCGGAAGGCATTTCCGTATGGGGAACATTGGGTGAGTATGCGGACAATTTTCCTGCTTCCGCCTGGATGACCCTTCCGTCGAGTTCAATAGAGGTCTGGTCATTGAACGGCAGAACGAACATATATGATGGATGTGTATGCAGGGACGCGAGCGCATAGAAACAGGCTCCGCCCTGGGGCATGAACATGGCCGCGCGTTCTCCTACAAAGCTGTCTACATAGCGAAGGTCCTCCTCGGTTATGTTACCCACCAGTACCCGGATACGTCTCATATGTTCTTTTGAAGTGCTCATGTCAGGTATTGTATGAAGTATTTTAATTCAATTTCACTTAAGTACGCGATTCGGCGAGAGTATATTTCATACTGCTGCACAATAAAAAAAGGGGCGGCGAAATATCGCCGCCCCTTTTGTAAAAGCAAAACTACTGCATGAGGCACATTGCCGCGTTGATGAGCGCGACGGCGGCATCATGGTCTATCTTCTTGCCGTCCTGTGATTCCACGTGGTTGATGAACGCCTTGAGCGTCCTGGGCTTCAGTATCTGTGATATCAGGCTGTTTTCCATCTGGGGCCTTATCTTGCCTTCGGCAACATAGCGGCGAACCAGTTCCACAAGTCCCGCCCTGCTGTCGGCTACCTCATAGGTCACCTGTTCAGAGGCGGTATTGCCCGCGATATCAGTGGCAGTAACGCTGTACGTATAAACGGTCAGACCCTCTCCGGATACTGGGGTAAGACTGTCGTTTGAACTATCCACTCCAGACAGGGCGTCCGTTACATTGTATTGAGCCTGCGGGACCATGCATGAGGCATAGACCTCGCCGTCCGTCACTCCGGTAATGCTGATGACCGGTGCGGTCAGATCGACGTCCACGGCCAGCTGATGGACAGTTTCGGTGTTGCCTGCATTGTCCACGGCGCTGAAGCTCAGGGAGTTTGTCCCTTCACCGATGGATATGCTGGCAGTACTCCCGGGGACGGTCTGATTCGAGCCATTGAGCGTATAGTCAAGTTCGGAAACCCCGGTGCAGGCATCCGTGGCGCTCAGGCTTACGATGACTGTAGAGACGTACCAGCCGTTGTTGCCTTCGGTTCCTGAAATGGTCGCCGTGGTAACGGGTGGGGTGGTGTCGGCTACGGTGATGAGCACCGTGTCCGAGTCCGAGCCGCCGTTGCCGTCGTCAACCGTCAGGGTCACGGAATGGGTTCCCAGCGGGAGGTTGACCGCAGGGCTTACTCCGGACAGGGTGCCGAACGTTCCGGTCCAGGTGTAGGTCAGTGCGTCTCCGTCAGTGTCGGAGGAACCGGAGCCGTCAAGGGTGACGGATGCCCCGTCAGGCCCTGCGCACTCAACGTTCTGATTCGCTCCGGCGTCAGCAGTGGGAGGGGTGTTGCCCTTTATCGTCACGCTGGTTGACGCCGTATTGCCGGCGAGGTCGGTGACCTCGGCGATCAGCACCTTGTCGTCAATGGTTGAGACCACCGAGGAACTGCAAGTCACGGTTTCCGCCGCTGTGTCATTTGCGGGGCCATCGACATCGCAGAGCAGACTCTGGCTTCCGTCCACATAGACCTTCAGCGAATACCCGTATCCCCTGTCGGATGCCACAACGTTCACGGGGACCGTGGTGCCCGGAGGATTGATCTGCCCGTCGGGCGGGGTTGTAATGGTGACCGTAGGCATCCAGCGGTCAACGAGTACACTGCGTTTGTCCTTTGAGGCATTGCCTTCCGGGTCAATCGCCAGAGTGAGTATTGTGTTTATCCCATCGGAAAGAGCCAGTTCGTGTGAGAAGGAAACCTCGTAATCAGGATTTCCGGTGGGGGTGAAGGCAATGGAATTGCCGTTGATGGTCACATCGGCAATGCCCGTATCATCCGCGGNNCGTGGCCCCGTTGGTGATGAAGTACGCGGGCGGGTTAAAGATGACGATCTCGGGTTTGCCGGAGCTGGGCCGTTCCTTTTCCACCCCGCACTCAAATGCGATGGGGAAGGACGGGAAGGATATCCTGCTTCCGTCCTGCGCGGTGATCCTCAGGTTTGAAATGGTGTAATTGCCCGTGGGTCCGTACAGCCTTACTTCGGGCTGTAATGCATTCTGGACATTGGAAGAACCAGAGAGGCTTACCTGAAGGATACGCTGGTTGTTCTCATTATACTGGGTTCCTGAGCCGTTGGCGCTCGGGCTGCTCAGCAGGCCGCCGGCATCGTCGATAAAGCGGATGATGACCGTGCCCATACAGTATTCGCGGTCCTGAACGACGGTGTTCCCCGCTTCGATGTAGGTGGGCTGGCCGTAATTGTAACTGGTTCCGTTGAAGTAATGTGAGTAATCGTAGATATTGAATGAGTAAGAATTGTAGTACCCGTTCACATAGCCTGATTTAGAGCCGCTCAGCCGGTAGGGATGCCAGGGCCCCGGGGTAAGGTTCAGGCTATAGCTGATGTCGGGGTCACTGCCGTTCTTGGTTATATATGTCTCGCCTCCATACGTTTTCTGGCGCACCCAGCCGTTGGCGGGATCATAGTAGTTGCTGGCTCCGTATACTCTGAGCTGATACGAGTTCAGGTCCTGGTTCTCCAGTGTCCCGCTGAGTTTCAGCTCTCCAGTGAGCACTCCCGTGTCACTGTAGAAGTCCTTTACAACGGTTTCGCCTGGATCGACCTGTACCCGGTCATTTTGATAGTCGCCGTTGGTGTATGGCCAGTAGAGCCAGTTCTTGTTGCCGTTAAAAAGCGTTCTTACACGATATGTGTAAACCGGGCCGGCTCTTTGCGTTATGTTGTAGTCTCCCGGATTACTGTAAAGGTTTCTTCCACCATATCCATACAGGTAGTGCCGATAGAAATCGTCCGGCTCAAGAAGATTCAGGTGTACTGTACCCGTGACTGTTCCGTATTCATATGTCGGAGGCGGGTTAGGGGGCGTTGTAGAGCTGTCGTGAACGATGTTGAGGTCAATCTCCAGTATTTCTCCGGGGTTGATATCCTCATATCTCAGATCATTCGAGTACCACCAGAAATAATAGTACTTGTTGTCCACGCGGACATATGCCCTTATCCTGATGTTGTCATTGGGTACCACTGGCATGTCCCATACACCATCCGTGGAATAATTGGAATGTGCATAGGTGTTCGAGTATGTCCGCTCACCCGGTGATGATACGTTCTGCTGCCCGTAGGCTCGCGCATACCAGGAGTTATAGGGATCTCCGGAAATGTTCACCTTGAAGCGCACAATGCCCGGATTGAAGGCATAGTCGTTTATGACCGTCTGCCCCTCGGCCACGGGGAAGCTCCGGGGATTGAATACCATATATGTGTAGGGATAGTACGCGCCGTTCTCAGGCCTCAGGTAAATGGACGCGTTTACGTTATAGTCCCAGTCGCCGCCCTGAACTGTCAGGGAGTAGGCATTACTGTTGACGCTTTTCGATGAGGTATATCCCCCGCCCGATGCGCTGATACTGCCTGAGAACGCGTTATATGAACCGACCTGGAATTTACCATTTATATGTCCCGGATACAGGATAACATCGGCTGCTGCCAGTCCGGCTGCCCCGATGATGAACAGTGCAATAATGATGGTGGCAATGAGTTGTCTGCTGATATTTTTCATGATTTTCCTCCCTGTCCCTACTGGACCATCTGGCCGGCGACGGTGGTCGTTACCCGTTCACCGGACGACTTAGTGTATTCAAGGGTCCAGATGAGACTGTCCTCTACCGGAGGCGCATTGAATATCTCTTTAGGGACATTTAACATGTCGACGATCTCGAGCTGCTGTCCGTCGGCGATGTCACCGAGAAATATCCTGTGGTTGTCGAATGTCACCCTGTTTGGCCCTTCGATCCAGGCCTCCAAGTCCCTGACGTCCTCACCGCTCGTGTTCAAGACGTTCAGGAGCAGAAGCCCCGTCACAATGATCCCGTCAGTTGAAATGCCCTCATGTCTGCTGTTGACATGAAACGCCTCGTCCGCCATGCCAGGCATTACAAAGACACCCATAACGAGCACTGCTATCGCCAGAAAAACAACACCGTTACGTATTCTCATAGCCTTCCTCCCTTTTGAAATCGATGACTCGGTTTTTAGAGCCCTGTCATTTAGTTCCTGCCGCCGGTAAGTGATACTCGCGAATAGGTCCCGCGCCAAACTTTCCATGTTGCTGTTTCCCCCTTCG
>JABAHP010004649.1_pt3 | contig 55525 bp, 46 predicted proteins | sample 7062081 | NCBI WGS metagenome assembly JABAHP01 (sample SAMN14534357, study PRJNA622989) | marine sediment metagenome | biome: marine biome [ENVO:00000428]; feature: marine pelagic biome [ENVO:01000023]; material: deep marine sediment [ENVO:00002113] | place: India: Gulf of Kutch | collected...
GAAGTTCCCCAGGTCGATGTAGTCAAGCGTCGAGAAGGTCTGGGCCCTGTCCCGGGCCAGCTTGATCTCGTCCCTGAGGGAGGACGCGTTGGCACGTAGTCGCTGGGCCATCCAGGTCATCGCCTGGGACAGGTTCGCGTCCATCGCCTCGGCGTCGACGGCCGAGTGCGCCCTGTCGTTATCGTGGCCGTACTCGTCGAAGAAGGCGGTCACTATGAGCCCGGCGAGCCCCGCGGCGTCCATGTCAGGGTCGGCGACCAGGGGCGCGAGCACCCTGGTGTAGTTGTACCCGTCCGCCGGTATGAGCGTCTCGGCCCCCACCAGGACGTCGCCGTACTGCTTGATCTCGTAGAACACCTCCAGCTGGGCCATGAGACACTGGTCGAAGCCCAGCCCGTCCAGGGTGACGTTCGTGCTCCTCCGGGCCTCCTGGAGTGCCTGCCCCAGCTCGTCGGTGTCGATAACCGAGCCGGAGGTGTAGTCGTTGCAGGTGCCGTCGCGCCATCCCCCGCCGTGGCCCCAGACGTCCAGGTAGTACCGGTCGGCGGGGTAGCTCCCGATGGCCCAGATCACGAAGTCCCTCAGCTCGTCGGCGTCCCCCATGTCCACCTCGCCCATGTCCTCCAGGAGCTGGCTGTTGAGGATGTCCGGGTCACCGTCGGGGAGGACGTAGTACCTGCGTGTGGTCGTCCAGTTCCCGTTGGTCTCGTCCCACTCGGGGGACCGGTCCAGCTGGAGGACTATGTTGACGTCGTCGGTGGAGCCCACCGCCTCCATCTGGTTGAAGTTGAGGATGGCCTCGTCCTCGAGATTGTTGTCCGCCGACATGTAGACCATGTAGGTCCACTTGGCATCGGCCCTGGCTCCTGGGGACGAGCGCTCATCGCCCCTCTGGCCCTCCAACATAGGGTCCCCTGGGTTAGGGTCTGTCGCCGAGAGGGCCGGCGCGGGAACGGCCAGCAGGAGCGCCACGGCCATCAGGATGGCCAGCGTCCCGCGGGACCTGGGGGTGAACGGTCTCATGGTGGTCGTCCGGGGTGGGTCCAGTGGTCTTACGGCGGGTCCGTATTTATACATTTCCGCTTAGGTCGGAGACTAGCTCACGTATGGTCGAGGGGCCTGCTGGGCCCCTGCCTGGTTCCAAGACCCGCCTACAGTCGGCGCCTCATGGCGGTGGCGATGCCCACAGCGGAGATGAGGGCCAGGGCGACGTAGACCAGCTCGTAGCCGGGCGAGTCACCACCGTTGGACTTCTTCTTCACGGTGAACTCGAAGTCGGCGGTGGCGGTGGCGCCCGAGGGGTCTGCAACCTCGACGGTGACTATATGGCGACCTGGGTTCACGTCACTGAGCTCCAGCGTCTGTCCGGAGCCCACCTCTTCCAGCGCGTCCAGGTACCACTTGAAGGTGAGGGTGTCCCCGTCCATGTCCTCGGCGGTGGCCGAGAACGTGATCTTCTCGCCCTCCTTGTACTCCTTCTTCTCGGTGTCATGGGTGAAGGTCGGGGTGTCGGGCTCCACGTTCAGGTTGGTGACGGAGACGGTCCATGAGATGTCCACGGTGTGCTCGCCGTCGATGACCTCCAGCTTGACGATGACCGTGCGGTCCTTCTCGGCGGTGATCGGGGGGATGTACTCGTAGGCGTACTTGTCCGAGACCTGGTCCGGTGGTACCATCTCGCCGTCGACGTACCAGTTCCAGACCACGCTGAGGGGGTTGGAGTCCTCGTCCTCGAACTCGTAGTACACGTCCTCGGCGAAGGTCACGCCCTCGCCCTCCTGGACGGTGGCGGTGCCAAGGACGGTCTCCAGGTACGGCGGGTCGTTCTTGTTCTCCACGGTGAAGAACAGGGTCATGTTCTCCGACCGGGCGCCCAGGTCGTCCTCGGCCCAGATGACCAGGTCGCTGACGGAGCCGACGAAGTCGGTGGCGCCGGTGAAGGTGATCATCGAACCCAGAACCTCGACGAGGATGTCGCCCTCGTTGTCGTACTTGTAAGTGAGGGCCTTGCCCTCGATGTCCTCGAACACGGCACCGCCCTCGAAGTCCTCCAGGTCGATGGTCAACGATTCCTCCTCGAGTATCTCCTGGGGACCGATGTACGTCTTGATGATCGGCGGGTCGTTGATCTCCCTCATGTTGATGGTGAAGGTGATGACGGCCTCCTCGTCCTCCTTGTCGATGCAGGTGACGGTGAAGGTCTCGATGCCGGACCAGTCCTTCAGGAGCGGCGTCAGGGTCGCCAACCAGGTGTCCTCGTCCAGGGCCACGTTGATGTGGTCGGCGGAGGTGGAGGTGAAGGTCCAGGTGTTGTAATCGTCGTCCACGTCGCGGAAGGCGCGGGTGACGTTAACGCCCGATTTCACCAGGTCCTCGCCCATGTCGATCTCGTCGGGAACCTCGTCCATGTCCACGTAGGGCGGGTCGTTGACCGGGTCGACCCAGATGAACACGGTCGCGTTGTCCGTGAGGCCGTGGGGGTCGCTAACGTTGAGGAGTATCTCGATCTTGAAATCGGAGGCGTCCTTCACAGGCTCTATCCTCAGCGTGTTCTCGTTGGTGAGCTGGATGTCGATGAGGGTGTTGTTGTAAGACATGTCCAGCTCGTACGTGAGGTCGTCGCCGTCCTCGTCCTCGAACACCAATGTCACGTCGTAGCTGGTGTCGATGGTGTCCTCGTCCAGGTGGTGGTTCTTAAGATGCGGGGGCAGCGGTTGTACGATCTTCGGGGCGGAGTTGATCCAGACCGTCAGGGTGTAGTCCACCGTGGGCGGGTTCTCCCATGCCGGGGCCTCGTACACCGCCTCTACGACGATGTAGTACATGGCGCTCACGTCGGGCACCCATCCGTCGATGTGGTCCGTTGCCAGGTCGGGCAGGCGGGACGCGTCCTTCTGGTTGAGGAACTCGTCGAAGACATAAAGGTCCGCAGGACCACTGACGGGGACCAGGGTGGCCCACAGGGGCTGGCCCTCCTCCAGGTAGATCTCGTAGTAGTCCTCCCTGTCGAAGGTCAGGTTGACGTCTCCGGTGCTGACGGAGTCGTCGATCACCGTCGTCGCCTCGTCCACGTTGTTGTTCCGGTCGTTGGGGTAGCTGAGGATGGAGACCGTCAGGTTGTACTGGCCGTACCCCTCCATCATCCAGATGCGGAAGATGTAGTCCCCACCGACGGTGATGCGCCTGTTCTCCAGACGGGAGTCGCCCAGGAGGAAGGTGTCGGAGCTGTACTGCAGGGACGGGCGGTTGATGCCCGTGTTGTCGTAGATCTCCCACTGGACCTTGGTGTCAACGGCGGTCTCGATGGTTTATGGACAGGTACTTGTTGTTGTTGGCGTCAGGCTGGATGTTGATGTAGTAGAAATCGGAGGGGTCCCACGGCAGGCCCGCGTTCGTGCGCACGGTCTGGCCGTCGGTGAGCGCCACCTTCGCCAGGGGCATGTTGTTGCTGTCCTTGTCCGGGGGCGCTGGGCTGATCGGGACCCTCTCGAAGGTTACGTTGAAGTAGGTGGTCCCGAAGCCGTTCCCGTGGTAGAAGTAGTAAGGACCGCTCACCACGGCGGCGAAGTTGAACGAGAAGGTGGGCGGGTCGGGGAGACCGTTGTACTGGTAATAGTAGATGGGGAACTTGTTGGGGTCCTCCACCCAGTACTCCACCTGATTGCTGGTGTTCATCTGGTCGATGCTGATGCTCACCAGGTCGTTAGTGTTCAGGAACGGGATCTTGATGTAGTCGCGGTCACCACCACCTTCCTTCCTTATGGTGAGTGGCAGACCCAGCTCCGCCTCGGTCAAGCTGTATGCGGTACTGTGGTCCTCGTACTGGGCAGGTCCCTCCCAGTCTACCAGCGCCGCCTCGCCGGTCAGGGCGAGGCCCGCGACGCATAGGAGCGCCACCAAGGGCAGCGCGAATATTATCAAGCGCCTGTTCTCAAGAGAAGTTAGACCAATGTTCATGCAAGGTACCCTCCAATGTGGTAATAGGCCAACATCCTGGCTGTGACGCCCCATAGCCGATGGTCGTATATAACGTTTATTAAACAGTTTCGAATTTGACCAACTAATGGAAGGACGGCCAGTCACCCGTCCTCGAGGTCCTCTTCCACCGTTTCGTCCGCCTGCGCGGCGATGGCCTCCCCGACCCAAGCTGAGGGTCCCTCGCCCTCGTCCTGTCGGTCCCCGGGCTCGGTCTCGGCCTCCAGGTCCTCCAGCTCATCAGCCGATTCCTGCCCCTCGTCCTCCGGGAGCTGGAAACCGAAGTAGGAGGTGACGATCCCCATCATCATGAAGGTCGGCGACATGGGGAGCCCGGCGAACTCGATGTGGAAGGGCCAGAGGATGAAAAGGATCGCGGCGGACAGGAACCAGAGGCCCTTTATGCTCCCCATCGCGAAGGTGGTGCGGGCACCCATCCACGCGAGGAGGGAGGCGCCGATGAACAGGGGGGCTCCCAGTGCCCAACCCACGGGGCCCAGGTGGCTGAAGGCTCCCGATATCTGGGCGTCAAGCACCCCCTCGGGATCGACCACCAGGTCCGAGGAGTCCGCCATCAACGCGAGGACGGCGCCAAGGAGGGACGATATCCCCACGAAGATGAAGGCCATCGACGTGATCCTCTCCTGGCCATCCATCTCCGGAGCTTCCCTCATGAGGGCGCTTGCGCCCAACATCGCGACGCTGATGGAGACGATCGCCGCGTTGAGACCAATGGCCCACGTCTCCCATCCCGCCCTGTCGCCCCAGACCTCCAGCAGGGCCGAGCCCATGAGGAGGTAGAAGCCGATGCATGCGAGTAGCATGTGGGGTCTGCGCTCCCTGAACACAAGGGTCCCTGAGAAGTACGCGAATATCAGGGCGATGAAGGCCTGCATCAACAGGTACAGGACGTAGTTACCCATCGGTCCAACGTTGGAGGGTTTTATATTTAATGGTTCGGCCCTCCTTCTCGTGGCCGGTACTGATTGGGACAGTACCAACGGGAGTACTCGTGGCGAAAACGTTTTGAACGCCCCCGGCAATAACAATCGCGGGATGGATGCACTCGCCTGATGACGCGAGGGACAGTGGCAACGCTCGGGACGCCGTCACCTCTGTCCAGAACACCCTGGACGCCTTCGAGGGGCCCGTGGACGAAGACGGGGAGAGGATGCCCTCAAGGGAGGCCACGCCATCGATGGGAACGTCCCACGTCGAGATGTTGGCCCCTGACCTGCGTCAGGAGAGCATCGATACCTTCTCGACCCCGCACCCAAAGGAGCCCAGTCAAGAGGAGACCGTAGGTCGGTCCCGCGCGATGGAGGGCCTCGCCCTGGAGATGGAGATCGAGCGGGTCGCCCTGACCGAGGCCTCGGCCGGAATAACACGTGACGAGCTACTGATCACCATCGCACGGGAGGTCAAGGTCCCCCTGGAGGACCTGGACCTGGTGGACGCCTACCTGACCGACCTGGAGCTGGAGGGCCGCATACGCAGGGTGGGGGACGTGGTGGTCCTTCCCTATCCCGAGGACGACGACCTTATGGCTATGGACCTGGGGGAGCGTGAGTTCATCGCCCGCTACAGGCGGAGACACCTGACGAAGGCAGGAGGTGGTGACGGCTGACCACCGGTGGAATATACAGGATGGGCACCGAGGACCGCTACCCTGGCAGACCCACGATCACGGTGATCGGTTGCGGCGGGGCGGGATGCAACATGCTCGCCCGCGCGACGGAGAGGGGATGGGACCTGGGCCACCACGTGGCGGTGAACACCGACGCCCAGCACCTCCTGTCGACCTGCGCCGACAGCAAGGTCCTGCTGGGTCGTACGACCACCGGAGGTCGTGGCGCGAACAACGACCTGGCGACGGGCGAGGCCGCCTGCAGGGAGAGCCACGGTCACCTGGAAGGCGTGATAGCCGAGACGGACATCGTCGTGATCCTCGCCGGGCAGGGCGGTGGCACCGGCAGCGGGGCGTCTCCAGTCCTGGCTGAGATAGCCCGCAAGCGGGGCTCGATGGCCATCTCCCTGTCCACCATCCCCTTCTCGGTGGAGGGCACCACCAGGTGGGACAATGCCCACGTGGGGGCCGCGAACCTGGCGGTGTCCTCGGACGTCTCGATGGTCCTTCCCAACGACCGGCTCCTCGAGGGCTCCCCCTCGTTGAGCCTCGTGGAGGCCTTCAAGGCCGCCGACGAGGCCCTATTGGAACCGGTGCTCCTCCTCCAGAGGTTGCTGACCCGGGACGACCTCTCCCGCCTCCGGACGGCGATGCAGGGGGCAGGGGCCGCCCATCTGGGGAGCGGCGAGTCCAACCGGAGACGGGGTTTCGGGAGGGCGATGGACGACGCGCTGGCGGACCTCTACCCGCCGATCTCGTCGAGGGAGTGCGCCAGGGCTGTCGTACTGTTCCACGCATCCCCCGAGGGACCGGACGACGGTCTGCTCCTCGAGATGGTCAGGTCGGTCCATCTCTCCATGGAGCCCAGGGCGCGGACCATGTGGGGCGTGCACAGAAGCGAGGCGATGGGGAACATGCTACGGGCGGTCGTCATGTTGGCGACGGCGCCAAAACGTTGATATAGTCCAGTGCAATTCCAACCGAGTGCCGCGCGCCCCGGTAGTGTAGCGGCCTATCATCCGGGCCTGTCGAGCCCGGGACTCGGATTCAAATTCCGGCCGGGGCGCCACTGCCCCTCCTCTTTTACATGTACCGTTCCCGGCCAGCAACGGCCCGCTCTGGTGGAGGTGTCCGTCACCCCTTCCTTGTGACAGCTACTGCGAGGATGACGAAGCCCAGGATGAGGGCTATGGGGATGGACCACGCAACCAGGTTCCCCTCGTCGTCATCCTCGTCATCGTCGTGCCCACCGTTGGCGGGCTCCTCCTCGGAGGAGGCGCGGATCTCCTCGGCCATGTGCTCGATCTCGACCCTGTCCTGTAGCAGCTCGTAGAACCCGTGCCACTGGACGTAGTCGGGCCCCTGCATGAAGGCCCCCATGCGGGCCCTGCGGCCCTCGTGGTGCCAGAACTCGTAGATCTTGAACTCGATGGGCTCGTCGAAGGGGTCGGGGGTCAGCAGCTCGTCCTCGTACAGCGCGTCCACCGTGGCCTTCGCGTCGGTGTACTGCTGGTTGTACAGCTCGATGGCCAGGTCCGCCTGCTCGTAGTAGTTGTCCACCCAGGTCTCGCCATGACATTGCTCGCAGACCGCCTTCATACGACCCTGCTTCTCCTGCCAAGTCGAGCCGTCACCGATGGTCCATCCCAGGCTGTTCGCGGTGTTGTCGGTCCGCTTCGAGAGGGCGGGCTCCAGCTCCCAGCTCAGCCTGCTTCCCACGTCATGGGTCGCGGGGACGCCGGGCGCCGCCGACATGTGGCACGCGGCGCAGGTGGGCGCCCGGTAGTCCTCTCCCGCCACCCAATCCTCCGAGGTCCAGTTCCAGGTGTCCCCCTCAGAGTTGTAGATGTTGCCGTGCTTGGACTCGGTGTAGATCTCTATCTGGGGGTGGTCGGGGCCCATGTGGCACTGGCCGCAGGTCTCCGGCCTGCGTGCCTCCTCCACGGAGAACTTGTGGCGAGAGTGGCACGCGGAGCAGCTTCCCATGCTCCCGTCGGGGTTGATGCGACCGATGCCGTTGTTCGGCCAGACGGTGAAGTCATCGACGGTGGTCCCGGTCATGTTGGTGCCGTGACAGCTCTGGCAACCCCGGAGCGTCGCGGCGTGGGTCATGTTCTCGTCATCCCTGGTCAGCCATCCATCGTCGATCTGGCTCTCCATGTACGGGAGGACCTGCCTGTCCCAGAGGAGCTCGTAGTACACGGCACCTAGGGCGTGAAGGCTCTGGTCGTTCTGGGCCACCTCGTCGGGATGGCACTCGGCGCAGTCCAGGGGCGAGACCACGGCGGTCACCCAGTAGCCGTTGTGCCGGAAGGTGTCCGGGTCGGACTCCTCCCCCTCGTGGCAGTCGATGCAACTTACGTTGTTATTCGCGTGCTTGCTGCTGGCCCAGTCCTCGATAACAGCGGGCATCACGTCGGACCCGGAGTGGCACTCGATGCACGGGTCCTCCTCGTATGAGGCCCTGTCCTCCGAACGGGTCTCGCTCTCGGACCCGACCGGTCCGATATTCTCCTCATGGGTCGTGGGCATCGCAAGGACGAGGACCAGACCGATCACGGCAAGCGAAGCGAACAAAACGACCATCAGGAGGTCCTTCCGGACCCTGGGCCCGAAGGAGGGGCCCCTTCCGCTCTCCACCATATTACTCCCAACCTTACCAGGCCCCGTCAGGAGGACCTTGGTCGGATGACGACCGGTGGAAATAGTATTAAAGATTTTACCTTAGTATCGAGACGACGCCTCCAAAGGTGTCCCCCCGGTGTCCTTCAACTGATCGGTAGGGTTCGAGCGGAACGAAAGGTATATGTCCTACCAGACGAAACTCCATGAGGTCACCGGGGGTGCCCTTGAATGGCGAGCGGAAAAGGGATATTTGCCATCCTTGCGCTGGTCGCTGCAGCGGCCCTCCTCGCCCTCACCGTGGGGTCCGAGGACGCCGAGGGCAGGACGGTGCTGAACGGCGACGTGTTCGTTGACCACGACGTGACATGGTACAACGACATCATCGAGGTCCACGGGAACATCACCGTGGAGGGAGGGGTCCATTTCACGATCCTTGAAGCCACGGTCGAGATCGTGGGCAGTCACAACGGTTCCCACTGGTTCAACGCCACCCCCGGCTCCACCTTGACCTTGGACAACGGGACCATCAGGGGCAACCCCCATCCCGTTGGGATCACCCTCGCTGGCATAGGCCACATTGTGGACAGCACCGTCGAGAACGTGTGGACCTCGAACATGACCCCTGCCATCGACCTCTCCGGGGCCATGACCATGCTCCGTTCCACTGTACAGGGGGCCCCTGACTCCACCGGCATCCTGGTGACAGGCTCGCTGGAGGTGGAGTCCTGCAACTTCCGGAACCTGGGTGATGTCTCCCTAAGGTTCCATGACCTGACCATCCCGGGGACCTCCTCCCTCCTCAACTGCACCTTCGAGGCGCCTGCCTCCGCCACCGGAGACACCATCGGGGTCTCAATAGGCCTCACGGAGGCTGTCACCCATTCCATAGAGCTGGTGATAGATGGATGTCACCTCAGCGACTTCACCTACGGCATCGACGCCTTCTTCAACTCATCCGAGGTCAATGCCAACTTCACGGGGAACAGCTTCGAGAGGTGCGCCAGCGGCCTCACGGTCGCGGGAAACGAGGCTCGCGTGCGGATCGTCGATTGCACCTTCGACGGCTCGTCCACGGTGGGTCTGTTCATCTACGTCATCGACCCGCTCCTCAAGGCCATCTCGCTCACCGTCGAGGACATCACGGTCGCCAGTTCAGCTACAGGCATATACGTCAGGGGCCCTGTCCTCAACTTCAGGCCTCTGCTAAGGAACGTTAACGTGACCGGATGCAGCCACGGCATCCAGGCGATGGGGGCCACCGTCCTGGTCGAGGACTCAACCGTCCTCGGATGCAACATATGCTTCTACGTGGAGCACAAGGCCCGCATAGAGATCAGAAGGACGGAGCACACCTACAGGAGCGCGGCCATCGCCCCCGCACAGCAGGCCGCCGTGGTGGCCTTCTCCACGGTGGAGATGGCGTCCTGCTGGTGGGAGGGAGGCCCTCAGATCACCGAGGGCACCCTGTTCCTCCACGGGGACGACGGGGTGGAGATGCTGCGGGTCGACATGACCGAGCTGGGCAGGACCGAGCTGGTGGTCTGGTCCCTCACCAGGTTCAACGACCTGGGAAGGCTCTGGCTGATACCCTCGGTCCGGCAGGACGGGCACGAGTTCATCGGCATCAACTTCTCGATATACAACGCCACGCCGCAGGACCTGCAGGTCGTGGACCATCTGCCGCCCGTCGTCCACGACCTTTGGCCGGAGGACGGGCACTTCTACGCCTACGACCGGTTGAACGTCTCCGGGGCCCTCGTCGAGAACGGCTCGGGGCTGGAGAGCATGGTAGCTCGCCTGTCGGACGGACAGGAGGTGGAAGTGGTCGTCGGGCCCGACGGCAACTGGACAGTGGTCTTCGAGCCCGTCATCGAGGGCACATACCACATCGAGCTGGAGGCGGTGGACCGTACCGGCGGGACCACCTTGGTCCGCGTGGAGGACCTGACGGTGGACGTCACCGCGCCCGCCATTCGGCTTGACCACGACTTCATCGAGATGTCCAACGGGACCCTGCTGATACCTGCCAACGACGTGTCGTTCTCCGGGTACACGGAGCCCCACGCCGAGGTCCACGCNNCACGCCAGGGTGGTCGATGCACCACAGGGCTCCCCGTACAAGTGCAACGATACCGTCACCTCCAACGACACGGGAGCGTTCACAGTCAGCGTCTGCCCTGGACAGGGTTTCCACACGATCGAGCTCGTCTCGACGGACATGGCAGGCAACACCTGGACCCATAGGTTGGACATTGCCATGGACGCGGCCCCGCCCGCCATCGTCGTTTCCGAACCCGTTGACATCTGGGACCTATGGCACACCACCTCGACGATAACGGTAAGGGGTAACGTCACCGACCCAGGGCTCAGCGAATGGTACAAGGTCTGGGTAAACGGAGTGGAGGTGGAGGTCCCGGGAGGTGTCCTCGAGGTCGCTGTGGAGGTGGACGAGGGGGAGAGCCATATCGTCATCGAGGCGGAGGACCAGGCGGGTCACACCTCCAGCGGGGGCGTCACGGTGCGTGTTGACACCATTGCGCCGGACCTGAGGGTGATCACGCCCGCGGAGGAGACCTTCTTCACGACGGAGATCAAGGTGGACCTTCAAGGAGAGGTGTCCGACGTCAATCTGGGATCCCTCACGCTCAACGGCCAACCCCTCTCCCATGTCCAGGGCATCTTCACTCGCGCCCTCAACATATACGAGGGTGAGAACGTCTTCGAGATAGAGGCCACCGACGTGGCGGGGAACGTAGCCACCAGGACCCTCGTGATAACCAAGGACCTGACCCCGCCCCAGTACACGTTGGAGGAGGCGATCTCCGGGGGGGAGATGCTGGACCTGGACGGTGAGAGGTACGCCACGGGGTCCGGGGACGTGACCGTGCGTATTTCCCTGACCTTCTCCGTCTCGGAGCACACCACCGTCACAGCCTCTGGAGGGCGCGGACAGGTCGCGGGTACCGGTGACCTGGATATCTCGTTCGACCTGGAAGAGGGGGAGAACACGGTCTCGTTCGACCTCGTGGACGAGGCCGGGAACGAGGCGTCCCCTCTGGTGTACAGGATCACCCTGGACACCACGGCCCCGGAGATCCTGGTCCCGGGCTCGGACGAGGTCATCACAACGAAGGACCGGACCCTCATCTTGATGGGCCGGGTCGAGGCCGGGTCGACCCTCAAGCTGAACGGTGACCCGCTACGGGTCAACGCCGACGGGACCTTCAGCACGCAGGTGGACCTGTCAAAGGGGGAGAACGTGTTCCTCCTGGAGGCCGAGGACCAGGTGGGCCTCACATCGTCCCTCGAGCTGGTGGTCGATAGGAAGGACAAGGGCGAGGAGAGCCCTGGTTCCGGGTCCTTCGCAGCAATGCTGGCAATGGCATTGATATCGTACGTGGTCCTGTGGTCGAGGGGACGGAAGACCTAGTCGACCATCCTCTCCTTGACCGTGATGAACTCCTCGAGGAGGCCGAGCAGGGGATCGGCCAGGAGCTGCACGGGGGGTGAGTACGCCCGCTCCACGTCCACGAGGCGCTCTGCAGTGATGCCCTCGGATATCACCAGGGCCATGAGGTTCATCCTCTCCTTGACGTCCCTCCTTCCCACCGCCTGGGCGCCCACGATGTTGCCTTCCTGGTCGCCCACCAGGCTAAGGTGGATGCCCTCGGCTCCGGGGAAGTACCTGCTCCTGTCAAGGCCATCGGTCGATAGCCCCCAGGTACCGATCCCCAGGTATTCCCCTCCATGCTGGGTCAGGCCCACCCCTCCGACATGGAGACCGCCTATCACCACCACGACGGGGGCGACGACGGGCCTGTGGGCGTAGGTCGGGTCTACCAGGTGCTTCGAGACGGTCCTGGCCTGGTAGAGGGCCGTGGACGCCAGGGGGCTCAGGGTGGGCCTTCCCAGCAAGGCGTGTCCGACCTCGGCGCCGTCGCCGACGGCGTAGACACGCTCCACTGGCTCCCCATCGCTGAGGACCCTCATGTGGCCGTCGGTCGCGTACCCTCCGGTGGTCCCCAGGTCGATGCCCGCCGCCTCGGCCAGGCCCACCTCGGGACGCACACCTGTGGAGACGACCACCAGGTCCGCGATGATGGTCTCCCCCAGCACGTCGACACCGGACACGCGACCATCGTCCCCCGCCTCGATCATCCCGACGGGCACGCCGGTGAGCACCCTGATGCCCATCGCCTCCACGTGCTCGCGGACCACCTCGCCCATGTGCGCGTCGAGCATCTGGGGAAGAAGGTGTGGGAGCATCTCGACCACGGTCACCTCCAGGTCCCTGGCCTTCAGCGCGACGGCGGTCTCCAGGCCGATGGCGCCGCCCCCGACGACGACGGCCCGCTCCGCCCCTTCAATTGCCTCGGCGAGGGCGCGCGCGTCCCCGAGGTTGGATAGCGTGTGGACCCCGGGCAGCTCGATGCCCGGGACCGGAGGCTTGAAGGCCCTACGCCCCGTGGCCAGCACCAGGACGTCGTACCTGGCCTTCCCACCGTCGGAGAGCTGGACCCGCCGGTCGGCCAGGTCGACGGCGGTCACCTCGACGCCCTCGTGGACGTCGATGCCCATCCGGTCGTACTCCTCCGGGGTGTGGAGCACCACATCGTCCATGGGGTACATGCCCTCCAGGGCGAAGGTAATCCCGCAGGCCGAGTAGTGATGCCACTCGTTCTTGTCGTAGAGGTCGATGCGGGCCCGGGGCAGGTCGGCGTGCAACCTCCTGGCCACGGAGTAGCCCGAGACACCCCCGCCGACGACGACCACCCTGGGCGACCACTCATACGGGTCGACCCCACCGCCAACCTGTTCCTCCAATCAGCTCACCTCAAAGGGAGTCCATGTCCTCGTCGAACCTTTCGAGGAGCATCGTGACACGGGAGTGCCATTCCTCGACGCAGTGATCCAGTCGATCCCTGAGCACCTCCCTGGGCACCGCGGCGTAGACGTGGTAGTACCCACCCCTCTCCAGGCTGCGGGTCTCCTTCGTCACCACCTGGCAGGAGACCATCTTCTGGAGCGACCGGTACACCGTGGACCGGTCCCGGCCCAGTCGGTCCGCCAGGTCATCCGCCTTGAAGGGACCCTCGGAGAGCATAAGCTTGAGGGCCTCCATGTCCATGTCGGAGAGGTTGTACATGCATCTTAGCAGGTCCGTACAGTTCTCTGCGTTCGACGCCGCTTGTGGATCGAAGGGGAGTTGGTTCACTGTGCGCGGTATTGCGGAAACCATACATAAACGTTGGGAGAACGCCCTCCATGATGGGGGGTAAGGCTTATGAGGGGCGAGGGACTTCCGCCGAGCGAGCGGTCGTTCCTCGACCGGAATCACGGTGATATCGATGGACTACGATGAGAAGTTGGATGCGATGGGGATGATGTGCCCCATGCCGATCGTTGAGCTCTCCAAGAAGATGAAGGAACTGGAGCCTGGCAAGGTGCTCCTGGTGGAGGCCGACGACGAGGGGGTCATCGAGGACATCCCCTCCTGGTGCAACAGGACGGGCAATGAGTTCCTGGGCCACGAGGAGGAAGGGGACACCATCCGGAGCTACGTCAAGAAGCTGTGACCGGACCCAAAGTCCAAAATAAGCCCATTGCGTTCTGGGCCCGATGAACTACCAGCACGGGGACGGGCCCCATGTCTTCTNNCCGTATGGACGGGCGGCATCCGAACGACCACCAGCGTCCGTGACCACCAGGTCGTGACCGACGGACCCCATTGGAGGTACGGCACCGACGACGGGCCCGCACCGGGGGAGCTCCTTCTGGCCGCCGTGGGCGCCTGCTTCGTCAACCACCTTGTCCGTTACATGCAGTTCAAGCGCGCCCTCCTCGACGGCGTGGAGGCGAGGGTCACGGGCGCCTTCCGCTTCGAGGCCGAGCTGGAGGTCTACGATAACATATCCTTCGATGTGACGGTCTCCGCACCGAGGCGCATGGAGCAGGTCGTGGAGAAGGCCTTCAAGGTCGCCCAGAGGGAGTGCACTCTTCTAATGGTCGTCGACGTGGACAAGGAGTTCAATCTCAGGTTCCGGGCCTCGGACTGATGTCGGTGGGCGGTTCGAACTCCAGCACGGTACCCACCTGGCCCATGGAGATCCAGTCGTGGGTGTGGGCAAGGAGCCTCTTCTTAGGGGTGCAATGGCATGCCATGAGGGCGTCCAGGCTGGTAAGGCTCACGGCGTCCTCGTCCAGGTCGTGCAGGCCACCGATGACCATCTTAACGTTCCCGCCCGCGGCGGCCAGCAGCATCCCAAGGCCCTGGTGGCCACAGCCCGTCAGCACCACCAGCCCACCGTCCGTGCTTAGGACCAGCGCCTGCTCGGGTATCTCGCCCCCCAGGTCACCCGTGGTCATGAGGTTCGGGGCCAGCTGCCTGGGGGCCTGCTCGCCGAGCACGACTGCCTCGCGGGGCAGCATCTTGGCGATGGTCGGGGCTGACCTAAGGGGCGCGGAGACGGGAAGCCTGGGTCTGTCGTAGAGCAGTCTGGAGAGGCCTCCTGAGTGGTCAGCGTGGGAGTGGGACACCACCACAAGGTCCAGGTCGGAGATGCTTACCCCCTCTGCGGCCAAGGCCTCCATGATCAGGTCCCCCTCTGGCCCCGTGTCGAACAGGACCGTGGTGGCCTCCGTTAAGACCAGGGCCGAGAAGCCGAACCCCGAGCTCCGCCCCTCGGGAGCCAGGTCGTCGACGAGGACCACGATCCGCATGACGCTCATCACCCCTCTATTGGGCGGGGTATCAATAATAGATTGTGCCTTCCGTACCCTTTATAAACGGCCCTGACAATCTCAATGGTGATGGGTGTGGAACAGCTGAAGGTGGAGGACAGGATACTGCTCCATCTGTACAACTACATCCGTTTCGCCGACGACTATGAGGTCCCCAGTGCGATGTCGCAGAAGGGCATAGGCGAGGCTGTGTGGATAGCCTGGAGCAACGTGCCCAGGGCGATGAAGCGGCTCCGCGAGCAGGACCTGGTGGACGAGCGGACGACCCGGGTCAAGGGCGAGTTCCGCAAGAAGAAGGTCTACGTCCTCACGCCCCAGGGGTTCGCGAGGGCCCAGGAGCTGAGGGAGGAACTGGGGCACAGGCGCGTCACGGTCCGCCGCGGGGGCGAGGACAGGGAGATGGACTTCGCCTCGGTACCGGAGCACGTGGGGTTCAAGGTGCCCTACCTGGAGCTCCTGAGGGGCATCGACGAGGACGGGGTCCTGGACGTGGAAAGGGCCCAGACCCGCTGGCAGGAGCAGGTGGAGATGGTGGACCGGACGGAGCGGGCCCCCAAGGTCATCTCCTTCCACGGACGCGAGGAGGAGCTGGACCTACTGAGGGACATGGTGGCCGGACGCAGGTTCGTCGTGGTCCACGGGATAGCCGGTATCGGGAAGACCACCCTCGCCGTCCGGTTGCTTGAGGACCTCCGGAAGGAGACCAACGTCCTGTGGGTGACGCTTCACAGCTGGGACACGCTGTCGGGTGTCTTCAACCAGTTGGCCGGGTTCCTGGCTGACGCTGGCCGGAGACAACTCCAGAGCCTCCTGGAAGACAGGCCCGAGCCGGACCTGGGCGATGCCTACTACTCCCTCGAGGAGGACCTGCGTGACCTGAAGGGCGTCCTGGTGTTCGACGACTTCCACAAGGCCTCCCCTGCCCTAGTAGACCTGATGTCGATGCTGCTGGAGATCCTGAAGGACCGGCCCACCCCCACGATCCTCCTGGCGACCAGGTACCAGCCGTCCTTCTACGACCGTCGCTACGTCGTGGTCCAAGAGGTGGTGGGCGAGCTGCCCTTGGAGGGGTTGGACAGGGCCGCTGCTAGGGCTATGCTGGAGGGCCGGGGCCTTACCGACGACGAGTTCGAGCGGATCTACAGGACCACCCAGGGGCATCCGCTGGCTCTGGAGCTGGTTATGGGTCGGGAGGCGGGCGCAGGCCGGCCGTTCAAGGACGTGATGGCCTTCGTCCGGGAGGAGGTGTTCGAGGCCCTGACGGACGATGAGCGGAGCGTGCTCTCGGCCATATCGGTGCACAGGGCGAACGTGCCCAGGGAGGCCGCCCTCGCCGCCGCAGGTGCCGTCGGAGGAGGACAGGACCTGCTGGACGAACTGGTCGACAGGGGCCTGGCGGTGGACGTGGGCGACACCGAGCTGCACCTCCACGACCTGGTGAGGGAGTTCTTCTCATCACGCCTGAGCGAGGAGGAGCGCAGGGAACGCCACATGGAGGCGGCCGAGGCCTGGGGCAGGGTCGGCACGTCCGAGGCCCTGGTCGAGCGCGCCTACCACCTGGTGGGCGCGGGCGAGGAGGAGGCGGCCGTCGCGTCGATGGCCGCGGAGCCGTCCAGGGCCCGTTTCGGAGGCGGGCCTCCTGCGGGACGTGCTCTCGATACTCGACGACGCCTCAGGCAGTGGCAAGCTGTCGCCAGCGGCGCTGGACGAGGCGGACCTGCTCAGGGGCGACGCCCTGGCCCAGATGGACCAGGTGGACGCCGCTCACGCCATCTACACCCGAGTGATGGACAGGGCGGTCGCCGAGGGTGACCGCGCCCAGGAGGCCAGGGTGTTGTACCGCGTCGGTCTGATCCACTCACGACGGGGACGGTCCGAGGAGGCGTTGGAGGTCCAGCGAAGGGCCATCACCGCCTTCGAGGAGGTTGATGACGAGGCCGGGGTAGGCCTATGTCGCCTGGCCGTTGCAGATATACTGGTGGACACCGAGGAGCAGGATTTGGCCGTCGAGGAGCTGGGCCGCGCCCACGAGGCGTTCACCCTGGTCGACGACAGGCACGGCGTGTCCCGGAGCTGCGTCAAGCTGGCCTCCATCATGCTAGACATGGAGAACCCCGACGTGGCGCGGAACTACCTGGAGGAGGCCATGGACAACCTGGACAGCCCCGATGTCCCGCTCCTCTCATGGGTCCATTATTACATGGGGGAGGCCGATCGCATGGAGGACCAGTGGGAGGGTGCAGTGGGGAACTACGAGCGGGCCATCGAGATGTTCCAGCTCACGGGGGACGAGCACATGGCCGCCAACGCATGCACATACCTGGGGGACGCGTACCAGGCCCTGGGGGACACGGAGCGGGCCGAGATCTACTACCAGCGTGGCCTGGACATGATGGTGGCCCAGTGAGGTCACCGTCCGCTACCAACGATGGCGAACGATTTATCCGTGGTGGACACTTACTCGGTGGCGACATGGCGCCCGCAGGCATGACCCGGAACCGGCTCCCAGCTGTCCTCTTCGTCACAGCCTTGGCGATGGCCTTGCCTGTGGCGCCCCTCGTATTGAAGGGTGTCAACACAGTCATGGCCTCCTTGGGTCTAGTCATGGCCTTCGACCCGGTGACCGCCGTCATCTTCTCCATCCTGCTGCTTCCCCGGATCCTGGGCTCCCTTTGGGCTTACTTCAAGGTCGACAACCTGTGGGGGAACGAGGTCGGCTACATGGCCTTCTTCCTCATCACCCCCTTCGTCGCGGCAATATTCTACGCCATGACGGCCCAGAGCCTCAGGCGACCGCCGAGGGGCTACGAGTGGGCGACGATCAAGGACGGCTTGGTCCACCAGCCGGTATTCGAGTACGTGGGTCCCCCGCCGGGGACGGTGCCTCAACAACCGGCCCAAGGGCCCCCAGGACCTCCGCCACCACCCCAGGGGCCTGCCCAGCCGCCTGTCCAGCCACCCGCCCAGCCGCCTGCCCAGCCGCCTGCCCAGCCACCGGTGGGGTACCAGCAGCAGGGCTACCCGCCCCAGTACCCAACAAGTCAACCTCCCCCTTACCCACCTCAATATCAGCAGCAGTACCCGCAGCAGCCCACGCAGCAGCCCACGCAGCAGCCCACGCAGCAGCCCCCGCAGCAGCCCCCGCAGCAGCCCACGCAGCCGTATCCCGCCCAGTACCCGCCTCAGGGCTATTATCAGCAACAGTATGCGCCCCCCCAGTGGGCTCAGCACATGTACGGTCAGGAACCGTACCGTGCCCACACGCCTCCGCCCACGGCCTTCCCACCGGCTCAGGCCCCCTATGGGTACCGGGACCCAGGCCCCCGGGTGTACGGGCCAGGTCCAGAGTGGAAGAAGGTTGACGTCCAGCTGGTGCAGAAGCGGGACTACTTCGCATGGCACAATGTGGTCCTCCTGATATTCAACGCCATGCTCCTCGCCTCCTTCATCCTGGGCCTCATCATTTACCCGTTCATCTTCAGCATGGAGGGTATTGACGACACGACCCTGGTCGAGCTGCCATCCAATGCTGGCTTCGTCCTATTCACCCTAATCATCCAGGACGGCATCCTCATCTGGATGGTATGGCACCAGGTGGTACGCCGTCGGGTCATACCCCTCAGCGAGATGGGGATCGAGCGGGCGACGCTGACGGACTCGAGCAAGATGGCCCGGCACACCGCATGGGGCATCCTGGCGGGCCTCGCCCTCTTCGGTGTCGCAATAGCCATCGAGCTGGGTCAGGTGGCCATCGGCTTCGTGCCCCCGGAGGACGCGGTGGTGATCGGTCCCGAGGCGGGCAACGTCGCCGCCTACCTCACCTGGTTGGTGTCCGCGTGCGTCATTGCCCCCATTTCCGAGGAGTTCTTCTTCCGCGGCTACGCCTTCTACGCCTTCAACAAGCGCTACGGGCTCTTCATCGCCCTGTTCGTCTCCGCCCTGGGGTTCTCCGCGATCCACGGCAGCATCTACTCCCTCCTCCCCATCTTCGCGGCGGGCATCGGACTGGCCCTGGCCTACCACTGGACTGGCTCCTTGGTTCCCCCGATGGTGGCCCACGCCGTGAACAACTTCATCGCCGTCACGTTGATGTACCTGGGATGGTGAGGCCAGCGGGACCGAAACCCGTAAAGAGGCGTACCGGCATGCCCCCGCGAAGGGTGTGCCAGTGAGCTCAGAGGTGGAACGCGAGCAGAAGTGTTGCCTGACCGATGAGGAGCGGAGGAGGATACTGCGTCGCCTCCACTCGTTCTTCGGATGGGTCGGTGTGAGGATACCCGAGGAGTTGGACCTGGACGGAGAGCGGGTGCAGCTTCGGGAGAGGGTGGACAGGTTCGTCTTCGATGACTACATCGACGACGAGGAGCGGGCCGAGGTCCTGGAGCTGATAGACAAACTGGAGAAGAAGTCCGCCATCCTCGAGGAGGAGCTGGAGGTGGAGCAGATGACTCTGGAGGAGGCGGAGGCCCTCCTGAGGCGCGCCATCGGGGTGATGCGTGCCATCGACGAGCTCAAGCACCTGGAGGACGAGGAAGAGTGGGAGGACGCCCACAGGCAGCTCATGGAGAGGGTGGACGACGCCCAGCGATGGCGGGATTTCACCAAGCGGGTCTACACCAAGGAAGAGTACTACTGACTCACATCTCACCCACGTTCCGGAACCAGTACCAGAACAGCACCACCGCCGTGGAGTAGAAGGTGATGGCGATGATGAACGGGGCGTCCAGCCCGTAGGTGTCCATCACCCATCCTGCCATCGTCTGGCTGGCCGAGTTGGTCACCGTCCACATTATCGCCCCTATCGCCGCCGCCTTGCCACGGTCCACTGGCCTGACGGCGCCCATCATGAGACTGCTCTGGATGGGCGTGGAGGCGTTCATCAGGGCCATCCGCATCAGGTGGAACGGCGCGGCAAGGTAGAAGGTGGGGGCGAAGGGTATGATGGCCAGGTTCACCACCGCGAACCCCTGGGTCGCTATGATGGCCCTGGGGGTCCCCTTCCGCTCGGCCAGGTTGGGTATCAGGAGGAAGGACAGGGCCATGGCTATCTGCGTCGCCGCGAACAGCCACGCGATCTCGGAGACCTCCACGTCGAACTTGAGCTTGTAGTAGAGCTGGAAGAAGGGGACGACGAAGCCCGCCCCGAACCCTATCATCATCATGGGGATGGAGAAGCGGACGATGAACTTGAGCCCCCTTCGCCTGGCCTCGTCATCGTCCACGTCGTCGTCCACCAGGGACGGGAGCTCCTCCTCCTTGGACCCCCTGCCCTCCTCGCCGGTGCGAATGGTGATGGCCACGAACATGGCCATGACGTTGGCCACGGCGGCGGCGAGGAACATGTACCTGTAGGCGGTCTCCAGGTCCATGTCGAACCAGCTCTGGGCGGCGATGGTCCACACACCCGCCAGGGAGCTGGCGATGGCCACTCCGAACATGGCCACCACGCTTTGCATTGAGAACAGGTACTTCCTCCTGCGGTCGGACGTCTTCTCGGTCATCATCGCCTGGATGACGGGCCTGTTGATGGACATCATCATCCCGTTGAGCACCTGGCCAAGGACGATCATCCACAGGAACTGGGCGATGGCGAACACCACCATGGCGCTGGCTCCTAGGAGGATGGAGAAGGCAAGGACCCGCTTGTGCTCGTAGCGGTCCACCAGCATCCCCCCGGGGAAGAACAGGAAGGCGCTCACCCAAGAGGAGATGGAGAAGATGACCGTAACGTTGGTCAGGTGGGGGAACAGCTCGTATATGTACAGGATGAGGACGAACCAGCTCATCCCCCCTCCTATGGCGGTGAGGAAGCTCAACCCCAGGAGCTTGAGGGCCCCGCCTCGGAAGCTGAAGTAGACTTGCAGCATGTACCTCAGGCTCTGCTCGTCAGGCCTCTCTTCCCGTTCGATGGAATCCGAGAGATCGTCCAAGGACGACCGCTCCCCTTCCACAGGGCCTCCCCCAGCTGGTTCCACGCAATGGTGAACGCAATCGTGCTTGATATCGGTTGCCACCCCGGAGGAGGATGGGCGAGACGGCACCTTCGGTGCACCATCATAGGATGTGGAAGGAAGGGCCAGCGGGCCTATCCGCCTCTGGGCTCGCGGGCCTTGGGGCGCAGGTCCTTGCTGCCGCAGCGGCGGCATCGCTTGGCCTTCCAGGCGTTGCGGGAGCTGCAGTCCATGCAGATCTTCTTGACCAGCGTCCTCGCCTCTGCCTCGGGGAATCGCGCCATCGGCTCACCTGCGGGACGCGAAAGGGAGATGCCCTATTTAACGTTGACGGCTCCCGGACCTCAGGTCCTCGTCAGAGCCCGTCGTCCTCGTCACAGTCCGCCGTCCTCGTCCTCGTCCCTGTACCGGGCCCGCTCCCTCGCCTTCCGCGCCAAGGTCCCGATGGTCATGACAGTGATCATGAAGAAGGCATATCCCACCATGAACCACTGTTCCGACCTGTTGGTCGTGGGCTCAAGGACTGGCTCATCCAGCGTACCGTTCACCGTGAGATGGTGCGTCATCCGGACGGTGGAGCCGTTCATGTCCGCCACCACGTCGAAGACCAGACCACCGGGTCTGGTTCCGTTGATGCAGAGGTGGCCCGTCACGCTGTTCCAGGACCACCGGAGTGAGGTCTCGCAACCCTCGGTAACCTCGATGGACACCACCGAGCGCCCGCTGACCTCCTTGTCCTCGTGGTCCCTCACCCACACGCTCAGGAGGTGCTCTGTGCCCAGCTCCACCTCTTCAGGCATGGGCCATATCTCCAGGGAGACCAGCTTCGCCATGACCTCGACGGTGTAGGTGGCCGAGCCCCTCTGGGGACCGAGGACATACTCGACCGTTATGCAATGATGGCCCAGGTCTTCCAAGGTCCATTCCACGTTCGCCGGGTCGACGGTGTAATGCAACTCGCCATCATCCACCCTCCAGGAGAGCTCGGTACCCTCGTTTATGGGCCGGTCCATCCAGTCGAGCAGGAGCACGGTGAAGTTGACCTGGTCTCCATGGCAGACCGGGAACATCAGGGGGTCCATCACGAGCCGAGCGTCCTCGACCGTCCTCACGATCCTCAGGTCCAAGGAGGTGGAGACGCTGTCCCCGTTCATCGTCGCTGTCACGTTGACCACCAGGTCCCCGTACCACTCGGGGTAGATGTGGATTACGTTGGGCGCCCTCGGTATCCATGACACGATGTCGGGGGAGACCTCCCACAGGAACTGTGAATCGTTGGTCAGGTCGGACCCCAGGCTCCCGATTACCGAGACGTTGACCTCCGTGAACGTGCCCACGGGCACCCACAAGGGGTCCACCCCGTCGGTGAGCCGGACCTCTATGTTGCTGAGCGTCTCGCAGGTCTCCCCCGAGGCGGTGTTCGCCATGAGGGCCCCTATTGCTAGCACGGTCAGCACGAGGACCGTTGACGACCAGAGTGGTCGCCCTGGACCGATGTCTGACACAGTCATTACCCCCAGATTCATATCTGTTGGACCCTGATGATAAGGGTTTCCGTCCACCCCGCGATGAACCGACGGCAACAGTATTTAACCGAGGTCGGGCGACTTAGGACAGGGTTTCTCGTGAGGTCCTTGCTCAGAAGGGCTGTCCTGACCGCGGTGATACTGTTCCCGGTCCTGGTGGTGCTGTTCCTCACCCTTAGCGGAGGTTCCGTGGCCGTGGGCACTTGAGGACTGCAGGGGTCCTAGGCGAACAGCCGGTCCACCATCCAGTCCGGGTCGAAGACCTCCAGGTCGTCGTACTCCTGACCGGTGCCCACGAAGGCGATGGGCTTGCCCACGGCGTGGGCGATGGAGAGTGCCGCACCACCCTTGGCGTCGGCGTCTATCTTGGTGAGGATGGCGAAGTCGATGCCCACCGCCTCCTCGAACTTGCGGGCCTGCTCCACCGCGTCGTTCCCCGCGAGGGAATCGCCGACGAAGACGACCTGGTCCGGCTTGGCGATGCGCTGGATCTTCTTCATCTCGTCCATTAGGTTGACGTTCGTCTGCATGCGGCCCGCGGTATCGATCAGGACGATGTCCTTGTATCGGGCCTTGGCGTGCTCCACGGCGTCGTAGGCGACGGCGGCGGGGTCCGAGCCCGCCTTGTGCTTGATGATCTTGACGCCCAGCCTCTCAGAGTGGATGGTCAGCTGCTCGATGGCCCCGGCTCGGAAGGTGTCACCTGCCGCCAGGACGACGGAGTAGCCCTGCTTCTTGTACCGATGGGCGATGCGGGCGATGGCGGTGGTCTTCCCGGTGCCGTTCACGCCGACGAACATGAGGACCACGGGCTTCTCGTGCTCCCTCACGTAGACGTCCAGGTCCACGGGGTCGACGGAGAGGACCTTACGGATGCTGTCGCGGAGGGCGGCCTCGATGAACTCGTCCACATCCACGTCACGCTTCAACCGCCGGCCCACCAGCTCCTCCTTGAGGACCTCCTTTATCTCCTCGGCGACGGGAAGGGCCACGTCGGACTCGAGGAGGAGGACCTCCAGGTCGTCCAGCAGGTCGTCCAGCTTCTTCTCCTTGAGCATCTTTCCCATGATCGAGTCGGTGAAGGCCGCGTCCCCGGTGGGTGCTGTCGCCTTGACCTTCTCCTTCTTGGGTCTGGGCGGCTTCTCCTTTCGACCCTTCCGCTTGGCCCGTCTGTCGGCACGCTGGGCCTTCCGGTCCACCGGCGCGGGTGGAGGTGCGGGTCTCTCAGGGGTCTCGATCGCCGGCTCGGGCGCCTTCGTGGTCGTTGGTGGCGGCGAAGCCGCGGCCCTCTCCTCCCTCCGGAGCTCCTCCTCCGGGACCGCCTCCAGCTCCTCCTCTAACTTCTTGCTCAGCTTGCCCTTGAAGCCGCCAAGACGGTCCTTGAGGTTCTTGAACATGGCCGTGGTACTCACAGCTCCTTGGATGCCTGAAGCTCCTGGAACGCTGCCTCGGCCTGTTGCTGGAGCGCCATGGCGGAGGCCTCGGTCTGCTCGATGGAGCCGCGGACCTGCTGCATCAGCTCCCGGACCTGGTCCCTCCTCTCGCCGATACGCTGTGCGGCGTCCGCGGGGGATAACTCGACGGAGAGCTCATCGCCTATTGCGGTCAGCACCCTGTCGGGGTTGGCGACGGTGGCGGAGATGAACACGCCGCCTCCGATGGGGACCTTCACCTCAGAGCCCTCCTCCACGTCCTCGAAGGAACTGAGGAAGTCCCAGGCCGCTCCCAGCTCCTGCTCGGTGTTGGTAAGCATCTGGAGCTGCTGGGCGAGCCTCTCTGCCTGGTACCGGTACTGGTCGAGGACGGCGAGCATCTGCCGGACCTCATCCTCGGAGACGGGCAAGGTCACACCCCCTCTATGCGGGCCCGGATCAGCGGGTCCTCGACCTCGTCCAGGGGGATCTCGACGATATTCTCGACCATTATCTTGTTCCGCTTGCAGCGGTGCTCGCTGCCGATGAGCGACAGCATCTTCTCGCGTGCGTCGTCCTCGTCCACCGCCTCGATCTCCCGGTTGAACGGGGACATGGTGCCCCCCATGAGGAACTCGCCCTTGACACGGTATGCCTTCATTCAATGGCCTCCCGACTGCTGGATGCGGCCGTGAATATGGCAGGTGGTAGATAAGGGTATCCCATCATCACACTCGGCCCGAGTGGGCGCGCACGAGGTCGTCGGTGACCTCGAGCCTTCCCAGGAATCCGTCCTTCGTGGGTCCCGGGTTGAAGAAGAGGGTGCGCCCGGTCCCTGCCATCTCCAGGTACTCCTTGTCCTTGGCGACGACCCTTCCGTCCTCCCAGTCGTACTCCACGATGCCCCGGGCCTCGTGTATGTGCCCCGACAGGACGACCCGGGGGCGGGCCACCTCGATGGCCCGACGGACCGCCTTGCTCCCCACGCGCATACCGCCGAAGAGGCTGCGGTCCAAGAACCCGTGGGCAGGACCGTGGCTCGCCAGCACCTGGGCGCCCTCCAGGACGGTCGGGAGCCGGCGCTCGTACTCGTCCTCCTCGACCACGAAGGCGGTGCGGAAGGGGGGAGGTGTGCATCCACCGGCGCCCGCGATGGTGAAGCCGGCCACCTGGACCTGCCGGAAGTGGATGTCGAGACCCAGCTCCACCAGGCGTGCCCTGGCCTCATCGCTGTCGGTGTTGCCAGGCACCGCGTAGGTGTCGACCGCGGGCTCCGAGAAGAGCTGCTCCAGGTACTCCATGGGCCGGAAGGTGATGATGTCGCCAAGGCACAGGTGGCAGTCGAAATCGCCCGCCGCCAGCCCGTGACGGATGGTCCTAGAGGCCCTGTCCGACGAGTGCAGGTCGGTGGAGACCAGGGCCTTCAAGGGTTCACCTCAGATAATGGTCCCGAACCAGTTGATGCCCAGCTTCTGATAGACCGCCAGGACGGAGATGAGGTAGCCCATGAACGCGCCGGAGTTGAGGAGCGGTAGCCCCGCTTGGGGCCTGCCCTTCCACACGAACCACATGAGGGCCATGAAGCCACCCACAGCGCCCACCAGCGTGGCGGCGGAGACGATCCAGTTCCCCGGGATGCCGGCGACGGTGACGTCGCCAAGGACGATGGGCAGGAAGGTGAAGGTGGAGACCACCAGGACCCCAGGGATGATGATGTCGCCCAGACCCATGAACATCGCCTCGCGTTCCTTTCCCTCTGCGATCTCCTGCTTGATGGAGGTCTGCTCGAGGAAGCTGTAGTCCTTCTCCTTGGGGACGACGAGCAGGATGGGCAGACGCAGGTCCATGACGCTGTCGGCCAGGTCAACCATGTGCTTGGTCCGGTAGACGGCGATGGCGTCGTACACCGCCAGCACCGTCATCAGGACCAGGGCGGGAAGGATGGATAGGGAGATCCCGAAGATGGCGGTGGCGCCGGCGGCCACCAGGAGACCGGACAGGTCCACCACGTACCACTCCGGGAACTTGTACAGGCCGTAGGTGAGTATGAGGGCGATCTGGATGGAGAGGATCTCCGCCACCACGTAGCTGGTGAGCTGCCAGATGAGGGGACGGAGGACGAAGTACATCGTCATGCCCACGGCGAACAGGATGATCACCTGTATCACTCGGTCGCCCCCCTTCCTCGCCAGCCACAGGATGAAGAAGGTGAAGATCACCACCATTCCGATGTACCACAGGGGGTTGGTCGGGTCGTCCACGTCCTCCCCGAAGGCCCTGTAGTCCTGGGGCATGAAGGCGGACACCAGCACCGCGGTTACGATGGAGATGATGAAGAAGAATAGCATCACTGAGGTGGAACCGTAGGGTCTCAACTCGACATCACCACACTACTCCACGTAAGGCCTCGCGTAGGCGATGTTCCCGGTTACCTTCTCTATCAGGATCTTGAGCTCGGCGCCCTTGGGGGCGCCTGTCACGAATACGGTGTAGTTGCCCAGTTTCGCCACGCCGTCGCCCTTCTTGCCTATGTCCTCGATGAGGGCGTCGTAGACCTTGCCCTCCTGCAGGGCGTGCTGCTCCCTAGAGGAGGCGCGCTTCTGCTTGCGGACGGCCACGGGCCGATGGCCTCCGCAGGCGTCGCAGCGGAGCACGGTGGTGCGCCCCTCCCTGACCAGCCGCGTGTCGGGGCTGTGGCACTCCTGGCAGTAGACGTAGGCGTCCATGAAGCTGTCCAGCTTGTCCTCGATGTTCTTCTTGACCACCCTGCCCTTGAACATCACTCGACGGCCGTCAATGGTGCCCGAGGTGCCCAGCTCGCGGAGCATGTACTGGAAGAAGGCCTGGTGGTCGCGACGGATGGTGTCGGCCACGTCCCCGAAGTTCCGCCATACGGTGGTCTTGCCCTCGTAGAGCACGTCCATATCCGGCAGCTCGAAGCGGGACTGCTTCGATATGTCGTCGGGGAGGTTCTCCCTTGCGCGCTTGAGGAGTGATTGGTAATCGTCACTGGGCATGGGTATCGTTAGCTCGGAAGGCTCCGACCCCTTAATAAGCTTACCCCGGCGGTCGGTGATTCCCCAACGGAGCTCAAAGAGAAAACTATAAGGTACCAGCACCCTCATTTCCCAGCGTGGAAGGAGAGGACGGGATGCCCGGAGGCTCCGAGAGCGACATACGGAGCCTGTACTACTGGTCCAGGTCGGCCCTGGTGATGCTGATAGTGTCCGGTGGCGTGTGGATAGCCCTTGGCTGCGTGAGGCTGGTGGAGGGTCTCACCTGGTTCTCCCGGGACACCGACCTGGGCATCACCACGTCCACCTCCAACCTCGTTACCGCCGGGGCCCTCTTCATAGTCGCGGCCGCCACCTTCCTGCTGGCGCGCCTGGTGCACCTGGACATACACCAGGTCTTCGCCCAAAGACGTTACCAGGTGCCGAGGGAGAAATTGCTGGTCTACGGCATCCTCGCCATACCCTTCGGCCTTATCGTCTCTGGCGCGTTGCTGCTCCTCGTCAACTGGAAGCTGTCCTTCCCCGAGTTCCTTCCCTCCCACGCTGAGGCCTATCCTGAGGCGATGCCCGGCTTCGTCCAGGTGCCCAGGGCGATGCTGACCGCTGAGGTTCCGGTGGAGGCGTACGGAGAATCGCTGGTGCCCGAGGACGCACCGGTGGAGCTGGCCCCCCTGGGCTTCGACGACATCCCCGTCACGGAGGAGGAGGCCCAGCCCGCCCCTGCCTTCTTCGGGGAAACCCCCGAGCCCGCGGGTCCGTACGAGCCCCTTCCAACCGTCGTCCCCGAGCCCGCCCCCGCACCGCCGCCGGCGCCCGCCATCGCCGAGGCGTACGTCGAGGAGATCCCCGAGGAGGAGATCCCCGAGGTGATGGCAGAAGTGACCCCACAGGTCGCCCCGGTCCCCGAGGCGCCCGTGGCCGCCGTCTACGAGGAGGTGCCAGCCGAGCCCGCCATCGAGGCGGAGGTGGAGGAGGTACCCGCTGAGGCCGTCGTCGAGGCGGAGGTGGAGGAGGTTCCCGAGGGGGACGATGCCGGTTTCGAGCTGGTGGAGGAGGAGCTCCCAGAGGACGAGGGACCCCAGACGATCGAGGAGGCTCACGAGGAGCTGCTGGGCAAGCTGCTGGGCAAGTGAGCCCGGCTATCACTTCTTCTTGCTCTTCCGCTTGGCGGCGGCCCTCTTCTTTGCGGCCTTCTCCCGCTCCTTCTTGTTCTCCACGGCAGCCCTGACAAGACCCACGAAGAGGGGCGCGGGCCGGGTGGGCCTGCTCTTCAGCTCAGGGTGGAACTGGCAGCCCACGTAGTAGGGATGACCCTCCAGCTCGAAGACCTCCATGCGGATCTTGTCGGGGGCCCGGCCAACGTACCTCAGCCCAGCATCCTCGATGCGACCGATGTATTCGGGATTGACCTCGTACCTGTGCCGGTGCCGCTCGTAGATCTCGGTGGAGCCGTACAGCTTCGCCGCCTTGCACCCCTTGTCCAGGAGCACCAGGTGGGAGCCGAGGCGCATCGTCCCGCCCATCTCCTTCACTGCCCCCTGCTCGGGGAGAAGGTCGATGACCGGGTGCGGGGTCCTGGGGTTGAACTCGGAGGAGTTCGCGTCCTCAAGGTCCAGCACGTTCCTGGAGAACTCTGAGGTGGCCATCTGGAAGCCCAGGCAGATGCCCAGGAAGGGGACCTTGTGCTCCCGGGCCCACTTGGCCGCCATGATCTTGCCCTCGGAGCCTCGCCAGCCGAAACCCCCGGGCACGATGATGCCGTTGAGCCCGTCGAAGGGCCTCTTCACCTTGCCCTCCTCGATGTCCTCGGCCTCCAGCCACCTTATGTTCACGTTCGCCCCCACGAGGGCCCCCGTGTGGTTCAGCGCCTCCACGTGGCTAATGTAGCTGTCCTTGAGGTGGGTGTACTTCCCGATGAGGCCTATCTCCACTTTATTTCTGGCGGTCTCGCACCTCCTCACGAACTCCTTCCACTCGGCGAGGGAGTCGCCGTTGGACACCAGGTCAAGCCGCTCTATCAGGTAGTCGCGCAGCCCCTGCTCCTCCAGGAGCATGGGCACGTGGTAGATGGTCGGTGCGTCGGGGACGGACACGACCGCCTCCACGGGCACGTCGCAGAAGAGGGCGATCTTCTCCTTGATATCGGGGCCCAGGGGAGCGTGGGCCCTGCCGAAGATGAGGTCGGGATGGATGCCGATCGCCCGGAGCTCCTTGACCGAGTGTTGGGTGGGCTTGGTCTTCTGCTCGCCCACCACCGACATCACCGGCACCAGGGTCACGTGGGCGAATATGAGGCGCTCGTGGCCCACGGAGTGGTGGAGCTGGCGGACCGCCTCAAGGAAGGGCGCGGACTCAATGTCGCCCACCGTGCCGCCCAGCTCGACGACGCACACGTCCGCCTCGGAATCCCGGGCCACGTCCTCTATCATGAAGCGTATCTCGTTGGTGATGTGGGGGATGATCTGGACCGTCTTGCCCAGGTAGTCCCCCTTGCGCTCCTTGTTGATGACGGACCTGTACACCTTGCCCGTCGTGATGTTGTTGTCACGGGTCAGGTTGATGTCGAGGAAGCGTTCGTAGTTGCCCAGGTCCAGGTCCACCTCGGCGCCGTCGTCGAGCACGAACACCTCCCCGTGCTGGTAGGGGTTCATGGTGCCCGCGTCGCAGTTGAGATAGGGGTCTATCTTGATGGCCGTGACCTCTAGGCCGCAGCACTTCAATAGACGTCCCAGCGAGGAAGTGATTATCCCCTTTCCAAGACCTGAGAGAACTCCGCCCGTGACAATGATGTAGCGCATCTCACTCACGGGAGCTCCATATTGGTTTCCCGGATAAAGAGGTTTCTGCGAGACCCGGACATCGAGGCGGGTCAAGGCGTCTCAGGCGCCCTTATCAGCCAGTCTCTCCACCATCGCGCGGACGAGGGAGACGGTGTTGTCCAGGTCCCGAAGGTCGACGATGGCTGCGGGGCCGTGGATGTACCTGGTGGGCACCGCCAGAGGGAGGGCCCGGTACCCCGTCCCACGCAGGTGGATGGGCCCGGCGTCGGTGGCGCCTATGCCCGGCTTCTTGAGCTGCACCTGGAGCTTGCGTTCCTCCGCCACCTCGAGGAGCGCCTCGAGCATCCCCGCGTCGGCGATCTGCAACCGGTCCATGACGGTGACGACCGTACCTTGGAGCAGGCGGGCTATGATCTTCTGCCTCGGCACGCCCGGGAAGTCGGCGGCTATCGTGCTCTCCACCACGATGACGTAGTCCGGGTCTATCTTGCTGGCGGCGGGGCCCCCTCCCCGGGCGCCTACCTCCTCCTGGACGGACCACACGTAGTTGACGTCGCCCGGGAGACCTCCCTCCTCCAGGAGCTTGAGGAGCACGTAGCACCCCGCCCTGTCGTCGAAGGCCTTGCCCATCACCCGGTTCTTGGAGAGCCGTCGGAAGGAGGTCGAGGGGGCGATGGGGGTACCGACCCGGACGCCCGCACGCTTGAGGCCCGCGCCGTCGAGCCCAGTGTCCACGAACAGGTCCGTCATCTCCGGGACCTGCTTGCGCTCCGCCTCGGTGGTGATGTGGGGGGGCTTCATCCCGATGGTGCCCGGGAGCTCGCGCCTGTCGGCCATCACCGTCACCTCAAGCCCGGGGAGGAGCCGAACGTCCCATCCACCCAGGTTGGTGAAGTAGATGAAGCCCTTCTCGTCGATGTCGGCGACCATTAGGCCGATCTCGTCCATGTGGGCGATGAGCATGATCTTGGGGCCCTTGCCCTTGACGTGGCCGTGGACGTTCCCCAGCTTGTCTACCTCCACATCGGCTCCCAGCTCCCTCGCCATGGCAGCGATGTACTCCCGGACAGGTCCCTCGAAGCCCGCCGGACCGTTCATCTCGCTGAGCCTCTGGAGGACGCCCACGTCGACCTTCCTCGCCATCCCGTCACCTCCCCGGAGGTAACGGCGTCGCCCCTTATGGTGCTTACGCCCGTCAGGCGACCTGGCGTACGCTGCTCGAGCCCCCCGACTTCTCCACCAGGTAGACCCGGTCGGCGAAGGTGCGCAGCTCCCGGTCGTGGGAGACCACCACCACCTGGTCGGCCGCCAGCTCCGTGAAGACGTTCCCCATCCGGGCCAATTGCTCCCTGGAGAACCCGTCCGTGGGCTCGTCCAGTATCAGCAGGTTCCTCTGGTCGGGCGTGGCGTTCGAGCGCACCAGGCCGTTCAGGGCGAGCCTGTATGCGAAGGCCGCCGCGGTCCTCTCGCCCCCCGATAGGGCCCCCAGGTCCATCTCGTAGTCCTGGTGGGTGACGGTGGGCACGAACTCCTCGTCCACGGAGAGCACCAGGTCCGGGTCCTCCACCAGCTGGCCGAACCAGTGGCCCGCCGCCCCGTCCATCTCCTCCGCCATCAGCGCCATCATCGACCTCTCCATGGAGCGGATCGCGGGTATGACCCGTTCTGAGAGCCATTCGGAGACGTGCACGTGGAGGGCTTGCCTCTCCAGTATCCCCTCCATCCTCTCCAGGTCGTCGTGGAGCCTTCCCGTGTCGCCCTCCATCTTGCTGACCATCTTCCCGATGCCCTCGATGCTGGACGAGAGGGAGCCCTCGGCCCTCTGGGCCTCCTGCAGCTCCTGCATCGCCTTGGCAAGGGCACCCTCGTCCCAGCCTGCCGTGGCCTTCTCGACCTGCTCCTGTGCCTTCTCGGACGCCCTCCTCGATCTTTCGAGGGCCCTCTCTGCCTCCTTCAGCGTCGCCTCCAGGTCGGGGATGCCCTCCACCTCCCCCTCGAGAGCACCTCGCCTCTTCTCCAGCTCCTGCAAGGCACCCGCACTCTTCCTGAGGTCGGCCAGGCGTCCCGGGTCACGTGTCGCCTCCAGCTCCTTGAGCTCCTTCTCCAAGGACAGGGCCCTGTGTCCCTCCATCGCCGTCTCGAGGTCGGGCAGGTCCGCGGCCCGCTCCTTGGCCCTGCCCAGGTCGTGGAGGAGGCGCCTGCGAGCGTCCAGGACCCCCTCCAGGTCCTCCAGCGCCTTCTCCTTCCCCACCACCTCCTCGGAGACCTTGTTCCTCATGGAGGCGGCCTCGCGCATGCGCGACGATATCCGCCTACGCCTCCTCTCGTTCCCCGCGAGGATGCCCTTGAGGTGCTCACCGGTCAAGGGCTGCTTGCACCTGGGGCACGCGACCTCGCCCTCCAGGGAGGTCAGCTCCTGGTCCTCGTCATCGATGGCGACGACCTCCTCCTCCAGGCCCCGCACTTGGTGCTCCAGCCTCGCACCCTCCGACCTCAGGTCCTCCGTCTCCTTCCTCAGGGCCTTGATGCCATCCTCCGGGTCGGGAAGCCCCTCCAGCTCATCCTCGATTGCCCTCATCCTCTCGGCCGACCCCCGGGCATCTTCCAGCAGGACCCTTTTCCGCTCCAGGTCGCCGACGGCGTCCTTCAGCTCCCTTCCCATCCGTACCAAGGTCTCCTCCATCCGCTCAAGTTCGGCCAGCTCCTCCAGGTCCCCCGAGAGGCGGGAGATCCTCGACCGGACGTCCTCCAGCTCCCCCTCCCTCTCACTGGCGTGGGTAAGCCTCTCCGATAGCCTGGAGACATCGGCCTGGGCATTTGCCAGCTCGGACTCCGCGTCCTTCGCAGCGTTCTGGGCCTCCCGGAACACCTTCTCGTCCTCCTTGAGCCGGGCATGGGCCTCCTCAGCCTCCCTCAGTCTCCTCCCGGCACCCTCCAGGTCCTTCCTGGCCCTGTCGAACCTTTCCCTCTCCTGGGCGAGCTCGACCTCCGCCCTCTCCAACCCGTCCCGGACCGAGTCGATGTCGCTGGCCATGCCCCGGAGCTCGGCGGCGTCGTTGTCCAGCTGGAGCCTCACCTTGTCCAGGTTGGTGGCTGCCAGGTCGTACTCCTCCAGGTCAAGGGCCCTGCGCAGGGTGTCCTTCCGCTGGTTCCGCATCCTGGTGTCGTTGGTGGTGAGGACCGAGCGCATGTCCTCCTGGGGCGTGTACACCGAGTAGGTGAAGATGTCCAGCCGCGCCCTGGGGTTCCGGCGCTCGCCGTACTCCAGCAGCTCCAGGACCCGCTGGCGCATCTCGTTGGAGGAATGCTTGGCGCTCCTCCCGTCCACCTCCAGTTCGCAACCCTTGACGGAGGCCCCGGCACCGGTCCTGCCCAGCTTGCGAGTGGCCCTCACCGTCCTCCCCTTGACCTGGAACACCAGCTCCACGCCGCCCTCCTTCTCGCCGTGGCGGAGCAGGGACGCGGAGGCGACCTCGGCCAGTCCGAACAGGGCGAACTCCACGGCGAGGAGTATGGTGGACTTGCCCGAGCCCACGTCCCCCTCGAAGAGGTTGACGCCGTCCCCGAACTCCACGGTGGCGTCGGTGTACGACCGGATGTTCCAAAGGCGCAGGGAGACCAGTCTCATCCGTTCCCGCCCCCCTTCTCCGGTCCCGGCCTCTCGTGCAGGGCCAGCACCTCCATCGCCCTGCCCTTCACCCGCTCCAGGTACCTGGCTGTGCCCAGCTCCCCCTGGGGCTCCCTGGCGACGGCCAGCATCTCCAGGGCCAGCTCCACCCCCTCGTACCCCCTCAACCAGCCGACGGGGGTCTGGTGGTCCTCGAGGGCGTTCTCGACGGCCCTCCTCTCGATGGTCCCCCGGTCTGGTCCGTCGCCCTCCCCGGGCATGTCCACTGCTACTGGCTGGGGTTTCCGCAGGCCCCTCCTGTTCACGAAGACGGCCCTGGCCCCCCTCTCCTCCAGTGCCTCCCGGGCTCCCTGGACACCTATGTCGGTCGGTCTGCCGTGGGAGAGGGCTCCTCGGACCCTGAGGAGGACGATCGTGTCGGAGGGCTCCGCCCCGGACACCAAGGACCCGAGGGAGTCCGCGGCCCCCTCGGCGGTCATGCCGCCCACGTCCAGGTCCAGGACCGTCAGGGGGGCGACCTCCACGGGGAAGTGTCTGGGCTCGCACCTCCCCTCGTCGTCCACGTCCACCACGACCAGGCCCTTCTCCCGTCCGTCGGCCAGGTCCGAGAAGGAGGCCCCGAAGGTGGGGCTGGGGTACACCGCCACGCCCCCCTCGTGGACCACCTCTATCGAGTGGTGGTGGACGTGTCCTAGGGCGTAGTAGTGGAAACCGTGGGGTAGCCTTCCCCGGTCCACGGACTCCAGTCTCTCCAGCTCATCGGGCAGCATGCCCTCGACGGGCCCGTGGTATCCGAAGATGGCGAGGGGAGCGTCGGACACCGCCCTCGCCAGGGGCTCCCAGTCCGTTGTCTCGAAGAGGGCGCGCTCCAGAGACAGCTGGCGGCCACCGACGGCGGCAAGGACGGCCCCGGTTGGACCGTCCACGGTGATGGGGGGGTGGTCCTCCTCCTCGTCCAGGCCGAGGACCCCCACGTTCACGAAAAGCCCCGCTGCCTCGAGGACGTCCACTATCCCCCTCTCCGTGAGCGAACGGTCGTGGGACCCGTACAGCACGTAGGTCCGTACCCCCGCCTCCCCCAGACGTCGGAGGGCCTCGGCGGCCCGCTCCACCACGTCCATCTCGGGGAGGGTGGTGTCGAAGATGTCGCCGGCTATCACCAGGAACTCGCAGCCCTCCTCCCTCACGATGTCCAGGGCACGCAGGAACGCCTCCAGGTTCAGTTCCCGCAGTACGGGGTCGCGGAATGCTCCCAGGTGGGTGTCGGCCATGTGGGCGAACCTGATCCCCAACTCGTTCACCTGCCGTCCTCCCCCTTCATCGGGGACGGTGCGAGGGTGTATAGAGCGGGCTCCCTTATCATGTTGATGCGGGGTGGTGAGCGAAAGTGCTCAGGTCCGCTTGAGGACGCCGGCGAACCTCCTGACGTCCTCGGCGCTCCGGGTCACCAGCTCGTCGAAGCGTGCGACGGTAGAGTCGTCCCTGCCCGAGGCGGCGACCTGGAGCAGGCGCCCGCCCTCCCACAGGCTGAAGGCCTCGGTGAGCCGGTGCTCCAGCTCGTCCAGCATGGCCATCGCCTTGGGGTCCAGGCGCATCACCTTCCCCACCCGGTAGTCGATGTGGGGTCGCAGGGGGTCGTACCCGGCGAAGGCGTTGCCCAGCTGCTTCCGGAGCTGCTCCGCCCTGTCGCGCACCTCCTTCTTGGACCTCCCCTTGTCGTCCCTGGCCAGCAGCACCTCCTCGATGGCCACCAGGGCCTCCTCCAGGAGGACGACCGCCGTCATCACGTGGTACATGATCTCGGTGGTCATGCGGGCCCGCTCGGCGGCGTGGGACCTGTTCCTCATGGCGATGTACGCGCCCGCCGTGGCGGCGACGCCGCCGACGACGGCACCGAGCAATGCCGCATAGAGTACGTCCGTTTCCACCGGGACCACGGAATCGTATTGGACGGGGGTTCTAATAAGCTATCGGCGACGGGGTTCACTGGAGGCGCATGTCCTGGGCCAGCATGTCGCGGATGAACTGCACCGCTGGGCCCCGGGGCCGGATGACCCCGTAGTGCCCCTCGAGGAGGACGTCGGGCCCGATGGCGATGAGGCGCTCCATGGACCTCCGCCAGGCGGGGACGTCGGACCCGAAGTCCCGGAAGAAGGGACCGTGCACGTCCTGGGCGAACAGTAAGTTACACCCCTCCACCGTCATCTGGAGCGTGATACTTCCAGGGGTGTGACCCGGCGTGTGGATCGCCACTATGTGGGCCTCCCCGTACTCGAGGATGCCCCCGTCCGCAGTAACCATCCTGGTGACCTCTATCTGGGGTGAGTTGACGCCATAGGCCCGGGCGGCGGTCCTCCTACCGTCGCCCTCCTCGATGGCGCTGGCGTCCGCCTCGTGGGAGACCACGTCGCATTCGGAGGCGTCGATGATGGCGGGGGCGCCCCCTATGTGGTCGATGTGGCAGTGGGTGAGGACCAGGGCCGAGATGTCCCTCACCCGGTGCCCCGTCTCCTCGATGTTGCTCGACAGCGCCACCGGGTCCGAGCCCAACCCCGCGTCCACCAGGACGGAGCGGCCGCCCCCGGCCTCTATCAGGTAGCAGCAGCAGTCACCCGGCCCCGAGAGGCCGGTGCCCCCGACCTGGTAGATGCCTTCCAGCACCCTCTCGAACGGCATCACGACTACATGGTGCGCTGCAGGGTAATAAATATTCCGAAGACCCATATGGTGCCCTGTCGACCCTGTCGACAGGAACCCTGATATATGGGGGGTTCGTTCCCCCTGCATGGTGCCGGAACCACGCCCCAACCCGAACCTAGAGGCCTACGACATGGAGGGCCTCACCATCGGCACGATCTGTTCCCACTCGGCGCTCCAGATATTCCACGGGGCCAGGCAGGAGGGCTTCCCCACCATCGGAATCACCAAGGCCGACAGGAAGGAGATGTACGGGTCCTTCCCCATGGGCAGGCCCGACGAGTTCATGGTGGTGGAGGACTTCGACGACATGCTCAAGCCCTCCTTCCAGAAGGAGCTCATCGACCGGAACGTGGTGCTCATCCCCCACGGCTCCATGGTCGAGTACGTGGGCTCCGAGGCGGTGGCGAAGCAGCTGGAGGTTCCCATGTTCGGCAACCCCAAGGTCCTCGACTGGGAATCGGACCGTAACAAGGAGAGGGAGTGGCTCACCGAGGCGGGATGCAAGATGCCCCGCCTGTTCCGCAAGCCCGAGGACATCCGGGAGCCATGCTTCGTCAAGCTGCCCGGGGCGAAGGGCGGTAAGGGCTTCCGCATCGTCGCCAACGAGGAGGAGTTCCAGCAGGTGGTGGCCAACACCCCGGGGCTCAAGGACGACGACTTCACGGTGCAGGAGTTCATCGTGGGCACCCGGTACTACTTCCAGATGTTCTATTCGCCCATCCATACCGATGGCTACGGGGCCGGCGAGGGCCGGGTGGAGCTGCTGGGCATCGACCGCAGGGTGGAGTCGAACATCGACGAGCTCTACCGGTTCGGCTTCTCCCGGTACGAGCTGGCGAAGGCGGACATAGAGCGCACCTTCGTGGTGACGGGCAACCTGCCCCTGGTGCTCCGGGAGTCCATGCTGCCCCGCGTCTTCGAGATGAGCAGGAACATCGTGGACGTCTCGCTGGACAAGTTCTACCCGGGCATCGTGGGCCCCTTCTGCATAGAGTCGGTGCTCACCGACGACCTGGAGTTCTACGTGTTCGAGATATCCGCCCGCATAGTGGCGGGCTCGAACCTTTACCCGTTGGGATCACAGTACACCGAGTTCATGTTCGGCGAGCCCATGTCCACGGGCCGCCGCATGGCGAGGGACATCAACATCGCCCGCAAGGAGGGCAAGCTCGACAAGGTGGTTTTCTAGACCAGGGTGGTAGATAGATGACGGACCTATTGGACATCGGAAAGGCTCTAATCAGCGTGTCCGACAAGACGGGCGTGGTCGACCTCGGGCGCGCGCTGAAGGAGTACGACGTGGAGATACTCTCCACCGGCGGCACCGCCAATGCCCTGAGCGGTGCGGGCATCGAGGTGACCGAGGTGTCGGAGTACACCGGCTTCCCCGAGGTGCTGGACGGCCGGGTGAAGACCCTCCACCCCAAGATCGCAGCAGGCGTGCTGGCCCGCAGGGACCTGGACTCCCACCAGGCGCAGATGTCGGAGCTGGGCCTGGGCAACATTGGCCTTGTCGCCATCAACCTCTACCCCTTCGAGAGCACCGTGGCCAAGGGCTCGCCCTTCGAGGACTGCGTGGAGCAGATCGACATCGGCGGACCCACCTTCGTGCGGGCCGCAGCCAAGAACCACGGATCGGCCAGCGTCCTGTGCGACCCCGCCGACTACCCCTCGTTCATCGACGAGCTGCGCAGGAACGAGGGCGCCGTCAGCGCCGATACCCGTCGCCACCTGGCCATGAAGGCCTTCGTGCACACCGCAGCGTACGACGCCGCCATCGCCAACTACCTGGAGCGGAACATCGCCGGGGCCGACGAGCGGTTCCCCGCCTTCATGAACGTGAGGTTGCAGCGGCGACAGTCGCTGCGGTACGGCGAGAACCCCCACCAGGGCGCGGCCTTCTACACCGAGTTCGGCGTGGTTGAGCCGTGCCTGGCGAACGCCAAGCAGCACCAGGGCAAGGAGCTTTCGTTCAACAACATCCTGGACGCCGACTCCGCCCTCAAGCTGGTGATGGAGTTCGACGAGACCGCCGCCGTGGTGATGAAGCACAACAACCCCTGCGGCGTGGGCATCGGGGACACCCTGGGCCAGGCGTACCAGCGGGCCCACTCTACGGACCCCAAGTCCGCCTTCGGCGGCGTGGTCTCCATGAACCGCCCCTGCGATGCCGAGACCGCCGAGATGATAACCGCCACCTTCAACGAGATCGCCATAGCCCCCGGGTTCAGCGAGGAGAGCCTGGAGGTCTTCAAGAGGAAGAAGAACCTGCGGGTCCTGGAGATCGACGCACCCACTGGCGAGCACGACCAGCTCTACACCATGAAGCAGGTGGTGGGCGGCATGCTGGTCCAGGACCGGAACCTGAAGGTCTTCGGTCCCGACTTCCGCACCGTTTCCGAGCTGGAGCCCACCGAGGAGCAGATGGCGGGCCTGATGTTCGCGATGAAGGTGTGCAAGCACGTGAAGTCCAACTGCATCTGCTACGCCAACTCGGTGGAGACCATTGGCATCGGCGCCGGCCAGATGTCCCGCGTGGACTCGGCGATGATCGGCGTGATGAAGGCCAAGGAGGCGGGCAAGCCCATCGAGGGCAGCTGCATGGCCTCCGACGCCTTCTTCCCCTTCCGCGACGGCATCGACGCCGCTGCGGAGGCGGACGTGGCCGCCGTCATCGAACCCGGTGGCTCCATCCGCGACGAAGAGGTCATCGGCGCCGCAAACGAGCACGGAATGGCCTTGGTCTTCTCGGGGATCCGTCACTTCAACCACTGAATCCACCTGTCGCCAGGATGCTGCGAAGCTTTTATAGAGCGGTAGCAAGTATCTGCGATGATGCTCGACCCTGGTCCCATGTGGCGGACGGCATTTGTCGTGATGGCCCTCCTGCTCCTCGCCACCCTCGGGTCACTGGTCCCCCTCGCCGGGGCCGAGGAGCCCCCCGCCTTCGAGTGGGGGCCGGACATCGTGCTCTCCGAATCGTCGGAGACCAGCGACGACGCCACCGTCGCCCTCACCCCCGACGGAGGCATGGTGGTCGCCTGGAGGGAGCGCCAGGTGGCCCGGTACAACGTGTTCTTCGCCGTCCTCGACGAGGACGGCAACCTGGTGGGGGAGCGGCAGGAGCTGGGCTCGAACCTCTCGGCCTCCATGGACCCCACGGTGGCGGTGGACACCGACGGCCGCCTCCACTTCGTGTGGACAGCCATGGAGGACCAGGAGCTGTGGTACGCCCGGGCGGACCACTCTGGGGAGATCAAGCTGGGGCCCCAGCGGCTGACCGACGCCCAGGGCGACTCGGCCGAGGCCTCCATATGGATGGACGGCCGGGACCACCTTCACATAGTGTGGTTCGACGGCCGCGACGGGGTCACCGCCCTCTACTACATGCAGTTGGACCGGAACGGCGACAAGGTGGTGGAGGACACCAGCCTGGTGCAGACCCGGTCGGAGCAGGAGAGCGCCGTGGCCATGGACTCCCGGGGCGACCTTCACGTGGTATGGAAGGCGCTGGCCCCCCTTGGCCAGATCCAGTGGAACACCGAGGTGCACTACTCCAAGCTCTCCTCCACTGGCGAGGTCCTGGTGGAGGACCGGATCATCGCAACGTCCCGCGGGAACATCGGCTTCCCCGACGTGGCGGTGGACCTCTCGAACTGGGTCCACGTGGTGTACCCCGAGGGAGTGGGCTTCCGGGAGAGCGTGAACTACGCCCGCCTTGACTCCAGCGGACGCATCGACAGCGAGCGGGTCCTGGTCGAGGGGGACCTGGAGGGAGCGGGCGACGTGGCCTTGGCGGTGGACGGGAACAACCGCCTGCACACCGTCTGGTCCCAGGGCAACGTCGGGTCCCGTGAGATATTCTACCAGGCCCTGGACGACGAGGGAGTGCCCCTGGGCGATCCCGTCCAGCTCACCGAGGCAGAGAGGGACTCGCGCTATCCGGCCATCGGCCTGTCGCTCAAGGGGGAGCCCAGGGTCGTGTGGTCGGACATGAGGTCGGGCAACGGCGAGATCTACCTGAAGGTGGCGACCCTCCCAGTCACCGGCGTGGACCTGGCGGTCTACGCCCGGGACATCGCCTTCGACCCGCCCACCGTCACCGCGGATGTTCCGTTCAACGTGACGGTGGTGGTCCACAACCAGGGGGACACCGAGGTCAACATGGCCGACTTCGTGGTGACCGTCGACGGGACGGAGGTCTACGCGGGCCTCATCCACAACCTCCGCGCGGGCGCGGTGACCGAACACACGTTCCAGGTCACGCTGGACGAGGGCGACCATCGCATGTCGATATCCGTGGAGCCCCGGTCCGTTGAGGACCTGGCGCCCCACAACAACGCCGCCTCGGTCTCGGTGACGGCCCATCCCCCTGGGATGCTGGTGGCCGACGCGGGTCCCGACCAGATGACCGTCCAGGGGGACGTGACCTACCTGGACTCATCGGGGACGGTGTACAGGGGCACGGGGGTTCTCTCGTACGAGTGGGACTTCGACGACGGATCGCAATCGGCCTACGGTGAGTACGTGGAGCACGTGTTCGAGGAGACGGGGTGGTTCACCGTCACAGTGAAGGTGTCCGACGGCCTGGTGGAGGACACGGACACCTGCATCGTCAAGGTCGAGGAGCGGGACGAGCCCCCGCATGCGGTGATAACGCCCGAGGGGCCCCTGGTGGCCGACAGGCTCACCAAGGTGGAGCTCTCGGCCACGTCCTCCACCGACGACCGGGAGATAGTCACCCTGACCTGGGACATGGGCGACGGGACCGTCATCAACGGATGGCACGCCTCCCACCTCTACACCGGCATCGGCATCTTCTCCATCACCCTAACGGTCGAGGACACCGGGGGTCTCATCGATATCAACAGGACCACGGTCGAGGTTCGGAACCTGGTACCCGTCGTGGACGATCTGCTCGTGCCCACGGAGGTGGAGGAGTCAGAGAAGATCGACTGCTCGGTCTCCGCCTATGACCCAGATGGAGAGGTCTACGAGGTGGGGTGGGACTTCGACGAGGGGGACGGCATCACCTTCGAGGTGAAGGGGAACGATGCGACCCATACCTACCGCGGGCCGGGAACCTACAACGTTACATGCATCGTCAGGGACAACGACGGGGGCCAGACGGTCACCCGCACGCAGGTCAAGGTCTTGGCGTCCGACGATGGCATCGTCGGCTCAGACTACTACTGGCTTGCCGTCATGATAATCATCGTCTTCGTGGTCGCGGCGATCCTGATGATTAAAAATCGTACCAAACTGGATAATAAAGGCTCGAAAGATGATGACGAGGACAAGGAGGCTGGGTCTTGAAGATGAGAAGAAGGGTTCCTACGGTGGCGGTGCTGCTCCTCATGCTGGTCGCACCGATCGCTGGGGTGGTACCATCGGCGATGGCCGACGAGACCGCTCCACCCGCCGTCGATGATGACATCAGGCAGAGGGTACTGGACTCGGTGATAAAGGGTCTGGACTGGTACGCTGAGACCCAGAACGTGGACGGAAGCTGGTCCGCCTCCGTGGGCGTGACGGGGTTCATCGTCATCTGCTTCACCGGTGCGGGCTACGACCACACCAACGGGACCGTCCAAAGGGCACTGGGCCATCTCCGCAACTTCTACAACGACGACACAGGCATCCTGGCCGACACCTTCCCGAATTACGAGACCGCCATATCTCTGATCGCGATGGCCGGCGCGGGGGACCCAGAGGACGCCGACAAGCTGGAGAAGATGGCTGGCTACCTTCGCCAGCTCCAATTCTCGGACGACAGCGAGTACAACAAGACGGAGCCTTGGTACCAGGGGGGTTGGCCCAACTACGCGGGCATCCCGGACATCAGCAACTCCCAGTTCGGGGTCCTCGGACTCCTGGGCGCCGAGCTGATGGTCGATGGCTACACCGTCCCCGACAACGTTTGGGCGAACTCCACCCAGTTCTCGAACCACTGCCAGAACTTCCCGGACGTCAACCCGATGCCATGGGCCCACAACATAACCCTGCCGAGCCACGGCGACGGCGGCTTCGTCTACAACGCCTACAGGAGCCGGACTCCCCTGGGAGAGGACCAGTTCGAGTCGTACGGTTCCATCACCGCAGGGGGCTACTTCTCTTACATGGTCACTGGGAACGACGAGCGGCAACCGGAGGTGGCCGCCGCGAGGGAATGGCTCGACCACGAGTACACCCTTGAGATCAACCCGCGGATGGTAGGGAAGGGTCTCTTCTACTACCTATGGTCCCAGACCCGGGCCCTCGCCCTCTCGGGACAGGAATGGGTCGTGGACGGTGCGGGTAAGCTCCACCACTGGCGCTCGGAGGTTGCGGAGCTGTTCATGGACCTCCAGCTGCCCAACGGCAAGTGGCCTGGGAACCCCCAGACCGGTTGGCGCGAGGAGGAGCCCGAGATCGCTGGCATCTACGCGATCCTCTCCATGCAGGCAGCCTACATGACGGCGCCGAACCCCGAGCTGGTAATCAGCGTCGACGGGGCCAGCGGCGTCACCTTCGTGGACCTGGACGGCAACCGGATGACCACCGACCCGACCAAGGGGCTGGTGGTGGACGGCGACAGCCTGACGTGCACCGACCCTGAGGTCTTCAGGAAGGTATGGGTCCTGGTACCGGGCGGGACGGACGCCACCCTGACCCTCACCGGGACCTGGAAGGGCGACAGGACCTCCAGGTACACCACCGAGCTGGGGAGCGCGCCTAGCTCCGTCATCGTGACCACTGGAGGTTACGCGGGTCCCTTCGGCATGTTCGCGATGGTCTACGACGACAGGCCCGAGATGGTAGTGGATAAGCCCAAGGTGGAGCTGGTCAGGGGCGAGACCAAGGTCATCGACTTCGAGCTTACCGAGACCACCGGGAATGGTCCAATCACCCGGGCCGTCCTCATCACCAACGCCGGCGAGGGAGTGGTGGCCGACGTGGAGAGGCAGGGCATAAACGTGCCGGCAGGGGACGTGGACGTCATCAGGCTCACCATATCCGTGGACGAGGACGTGAAGGCAAGCGAGGACTGGAACCTGGTCATCACGTCATCCACATCGCCTCCGGAGGTCATATCTGTCAAGGTGGTCGACAGCCAGGACACGGAGGCGGCGACCACCCTCTGGTACTGGATGGTGGTTGTGCTACTGGCCGTCCTGGTGTTCTTCTTCCTCCTGCTGCCTCAGGTCGCAAAGGGTAGGGCCGCTGAGGAGGCCTCAGTCGAGGTGCCTTCTGCGGAGGAGGAGCCCACCATGGACGACGTCCCAGAGCCCGACGGGACCGCCGCAGAGGAGAAAGGTGATTGAGGGCAACCCTTTTCATGCCTCCCGTTGAATACCCTGCGGAGAGCAGATGGAGGACAGCTACCAAGTCGTCATCGTGGGTTCGGGACCCGCTGGGATGTTCGCGGCCCGCGAGCTGACCGACCTGGACGTCGAGAGCATACTGGTGATCGACGAGGGCGAGGCGGCCAAGCGACGCCACTGCCCCATGGACCTGGACGGCGTCTGCCACAAGTGCGAGACGTGCAACGTTATGCACGGCGTGGGCGGCGCCGGCACCTTCTCCGACGGCACCCTTAACCTGCGCCCCGACATCGGTGGCGACCTGCGGGAGCTGACCAAGAGCGAGGAGAAGGCCTGGGACCTGGTCAAGTACGTGGACGACATCTGGGTCGGGTACGGCGCGCCCCCCATCACCGGTAAGCCCGACCCCGAGGCGGTGGAGGCCCTCATGAGGCGCGCCGCGGAGAACGATGTGCGTTTCATAGAGATCAACCAGCGGCACATCGGCTCAGACTACAGCCAGCTCCTGATAGACGCCTTCGAGAAGGACCTTCGGGAGCGGGGGGTGGAGTTCCTGCTCAAGACGGTGGTCGAGGACATCCTCGTCGAGGGCAGGAGGTGCGTGGGCGTCAGGATGGCCGACGGGAAGGAGATCGCCGCCAAGGCGGTCCTCCTTGCCATCGGGAGGGTCGGAGCCAGCTGGCTGGACGACCTGGTGGTGAGGCACGCGGTGAACGGCCACTTCGCCCCCGTTGACATCGGTGTCCGCGTCGAGGTCCCGAACATCATCATGGACCCCATCACCGCCGTCAACAGGGACCCCAAGTTCCACGTGAGGTCCGACACGTACGACGACTTCGTGCGCACCTTCTGCGCCAACCGCAAGGGCTTCGTGGTGTCCGAGCAGTACAAGGGGTTCATCGGCGTCAACGGCCACTCCATGAGGGACAACGTCTCGCCCAACACCAACTTCGCCCTCCTCGTCCGAGTGTCGTTGACGGAGCCGGTGGAGAACACCACCGATTACGCCACCTCCGTTGCGGAGCTGGCCACCACCATCGGTGGGGGCAAGCCCCTGGTCCAGCGGCTGGGCGACCTGCTCCGGGGAAGGAGGACCACCTGGTCGCGCCTCAGCCGCAACCACGTGGTGCCCACCCTGACCGACGTGACGCCCGGGGACATCTCCATGGCCCTCCCCCACAGACTGGTCGTGGACCTAATCGAGGCCCTGCAGAAGCTGGCGGGGGTCATCCCCGGGGTGGACTCGGACTCGACCCTGCTGTACGCCCCCGAGCTCAAGCTGTACGCCATGGCCCTGGAGGTGGACAGGAACATGATGACGAACGTGCCTGGCCTCTTCGCTGCCGGCGACGGGCCGGGCCTCTCCCGCGACCTGGTGAACGCCGCCGCCACGGGCGTGCTGGCGGGCCGGGGCATCCCCGAGTGGATGGAGAACGGGAACTAGTCGGCGTCCTCCTCCCAGGGCCGGCCCTTCTTCTCCTCGAGGCGCCTGATGCGCTTGTTGGCCCTCTGGATGACCCCCATCATAGTGTGGTACTCCCATTCTGAGAGGGTCGACCGGCCGATGATGCGCCTCAGCATGACGCGGGTGTTCTCCACCTTGTGGGGCGGGTAGTCGGTGGCCTCCATCAGGTCGTCGAAGGCGGCCAGGAGCAGGTCCCGCTCCGCCTCGGAGGCCTTGATGGTCTCGTGGGGGAGGGGCGAGTCCCTGTGGAGCTCGTAGAGGAGAACGGCCGCGGCGTGGGAGAGGTTCATCACGGGATAGTCGTCGGAGGTGGGGACGGTGACCACCACGTCGCAGCGGGCCAGCTCCTCGTTGTAGAGCCCGTAGTCCTCCCTGCCGAAGACCAGTCCCACCTTGCCCTCCATCGGTGAGATGCGCTCGGCCGCCTGGGCCGGGGTGAGGGCGTTCCTGATGTGGCGCTTGTCGTTGAGGTTCGTGATCCCCGAGGTCCCGGCCACGTAGTCCAGTCCCTCCAGGGCGGTCTCGAAGTCCTCGAAGTGCTTGGCCTCCTCCAGGATGGGCGAGGCGTGGAGCGCCCGCTTGTACGCGTCCTCGTCCAGGGGCACCCCCCCGAAGATCCTCAGCCTGTACAGGCCGAAGTTGGCCATGGCGCGGGCGACGGCCCCCACGTTGCCCGGCGTCTTCGGCTCCGCCAGGACCACGACCAGGTCGGGCCCCTGCCGTCCCTCGGTGTCCTCCATCGGCGGTCCCCATGGCGGCGGGTTAGGAAAAGTTTTTTCATCGGGGTTCGGAAAGGCTTATGACCCCCTCGTCCCCTTCATGGCGAGCAGATGCGAGGGTAGCCAAGCCTGGTCAACGGCGCGGGACTCAAGATCCCGTCCTTTAGTGGTTCGGGCGTTCGAATCGCCTCCCTCGCACCACCCCCCTACTCAAGGCTTGCACTGGAGAGGAGTCGTTGGGAAGGGGGAGGAAGGGCCCGGGAAAATTGGGTGGTGGGAAACCCGGGCCTTTTGACCTCCATGAGAGTGATCCTAGGTGTACCCCCTCGTTTAAAACACATTCCCCTAACCTGTACGAATCATGCAACCTGCACCGGAAGGGAATACATTTTTCAACATCGCGGGCGGTCATCATCCATCAAGAAGAGGGGACGATGAGATGGCTGAGACGGACGAGGAGCTGAAGGCGAGGGCCCTGGGCCTCGGGGACCTGGTGTCATACCAGGAGGGCGCTGTCGTGTCCAGGACGCTGATAGACAAGCCCACGGGTACGGTGACCATGTTCTCCTTCGACGCTGGACAGGGCCTGTCCGAGCACACGGCGCCCTTCGACGCTATGGTCGCCATCATCGATGGCGAGGCCGAGGTCTCCATAGGGGGAGAACCCCACGTGGTCAAGCACGGCGAGATGATAATCATGCCCGCCGACGTCCCTCACGCCCTCAGGGCCCACCAGCGCTTCAAGATGTTGCTGGTCCTGGTCCGCCACTGACGTTACTCGACCGTTCAATGCTGGCCCAGGTACGCCTTCAACGGCTCCCAGTAGTGGCGGTGCCATCCCTCGGCGATCTCCCGCTCCATCCCAGCGGGCACGCCAGAGTGGGTCATGCGCAGGAGCGTGCCGCCCTCGTGGGGCTCCAGGTCCAGCTCCAGCCGGGAGTAGTGCCCCTCGGGGAAGTCGGTGGCGTGCCAGGTCTGGACTATCCTGGCTCCCGGGACCAGCTCGAGGATCTCCCCGTCGATGTAGTCGCCTCCGGCCCTCATCTTGCCGCCCTCCTTGCGGTCGATCTCCGTCGAGTAGCAGGTGAAGGCGGCGTGCTTGACCTGGTCGATGTAGGCCTCGTAGACCTCGTCTGGCGTCCCGGGGAGCTCCACCTCCTGCTCAATGGTCTTCGTCTCCATTCCCTCAGCTCCTGCGCCGCGATTAGGGGTGACGTCGATAATAACCGTTTTCCCTCAGGGGTCCCCCCGTCAGGTCTCCACGATGGTGATGTCACCGGTGCCCACCATTGCGGTCACCACGATGTGGGGTTGGTCAACGTCGTAATCGCTGCTGTGGTACTCGGCCCCCACCATGGTGAAGCCGGTGGCGCTTATCGTGCCCACGTCGGTGACGGCGATGACCCTCACGCCCATCCCGCTGGGAACCCTGATGGTCACGTCGCCCACTCCCGTGTGGACGTCGACGGTCAGGTTGTCACCGTCGTATGAGCCCAGGCGGAGGTCCAGGTCGCCTACCCCTATGTTCACGTCCACGTCCTGGAGGTTCAGGCCACCGATGGAGATCTCCGGGCTCCCGACTCCAACGTTTGCGACGAATTCTATGGGAACGTCGTCGTCAAGGGATATGTCCCACTCGTTCCTGGCGCCCGTGGCCACCTGCAGGTGCGTGTTGGGCTGGACCACGCTCAGGTTCCAGTCGCCCCCGACCTCCCTGTACGTGACCTCCGGCTTCCACTTGTCGACGTTGTACCTGAAAGTGGCCTCCATCAGCTTCGAGGCGCCGCCGGAGACATAGAGGTCACCGACGTTCTGCTCCAGGTAGACCTCGACCGAGTCGGCCGAGCCCAGCTCCATCTCCTCGTCCTCGGTCACCAGCTTCCCTGGCTTGATCTTCCCGTCGTCGTCATCTTCCGTGCTGAGACAACCGGATGAGACCGTCGCCAGGAAGATGACGAGGACCAGGGCTCCGCATAGTACCTTTGTCCTTCCCACCGGGACCACCCGTCATGTGATGGTCGTTCGTGGGATGTAATGATTTCTATGTCCCAATTGAGAGGTGAACCCCGGGACATAGTTTATTATCCAGTGCCTCGGTAGCGGGAGCGATACCATGGACGTCGCCGTGGTGGTTGACTTCGACGGCACCGTGACGGAGCGGGCGGTGTCGTACATGCTGCTGGAGAAGTACGGCAGGCCAGGCTGGCGCGACCTTGACACCCGCTACGCCTCAGGCGAGCTCTCCGCCCGGGAGGTCATCTCCGCCCAGTTCGCGATGATCGATGCCACCGATGAGGAGATATCCGACTTCGCCCGGCAGCACGTGAAGCTACGCGACGGCTTCTCCGAGTTCGTCAGCCACCTGCGGGGCCTGGGCTACCCCGTCGCCATCACCTCCGAGGGCCTGGACATATACATCGAACCCGTGCTGGACGAGAACCTGGTGGACTACGTGAACCTCTTCTACAACGAGGCCAGTAGGGACTCCGAGGGCCGCCTGGTGCCCCACTACCCCCACCCGGACATGGAATGCGACGAGTGCGGCAACTGCAAGTCGGGGCTCGTGAAGGCCCTCCAGTCCGACGGGAACTACGTGGTCTTCATCGGCAACGGCCGCACAGACTACTGCCCCTCGAAGTACGCTAACATAGTGTTCGCCCGGGACGGACTGGCAAGGAAGCTCCAGGAGGAGGGAAGGCCCTTCGTCCTGTTCGAGGACTTCCACGACATCCTGGAGGCCTGGGACAGCGTGGTGGCTCACGGATGATGCTCATCCCAGGAACGCTATCGCCTCTATCTCCACGAAGGCATCCTTGGGCAGCCTGGCCGCCTGCACGGCGGACCTGGCCGGTGGGGTTCCCGTGAAGAACTCGCCGTAGACCGCGTTCACGGACACGAAGTCATCCATGTCGGCCAGGAACACGGTGGTCTTGACCACGTGGTCGAAGGTGGCGCCCGCCGCCGCCAGCACCTCACGCATGTTCTCCAAAGCCTTCCTGGCCTGGGCGGCCGCGTCGCCGGGTACGAACTCGCCATTGCCGGGGTCGATCCCCAGGGAGCCCGAGAGGAACAACCAGTCGCCGACCCGTACCGCCTGGCTGTATGGGCCGATGGGGGCAGGGGCCTTGTCGGATAGCACCGCATGCTTCATGGAAGCACCTGCCAGGTAATCGTATGGGGGGGTCAAAAGGGTTTCTCGCGTTAGGTCGCCCTAAAAAAGCTCTGGCCCCCAGATTCTTACCGTTTTATGCTTCTCAAACGGGTAGCTCATGTACCAATCTTTATAAAAGCAGCCCGGGATGGGGCACCATACGAGTCCTGGCACCGTTGCCAATCGGAGGGTCTAATATGAGTGCAGAGCAAGCAGGCAAGTCGATTGCCATCTTCATCGTGGCGTTCCTGGTCACCAGCTCCCTGTTCGCCTTCTTGGGCGTGCCCGGGGACGACGACGGCTGGTCAATGGGTCCCGTGGCAGGAACGCTAAACGATTACACCGCATCGAGCACCGGGCTGCCGAACAGCGGTGACTACTACTTCCTCAAGCTGGTCGACGTGAACGGTGACGATTACGACGACATCGTCGCTGGCGCTGGCCAGTACCCCAGGAACTCGGTCGACACCTATGGGATCCTGGTCTACACCTGGAAGTCCAGCGGGGGCTGGGAGAAGAACTCAACTGGCCTCCCCACCACCGGCAACTTCGCCGGCCTGGACGTGGGCGACGTGGACGGGGACGGCGACATGGACATCGTGGCGGGTGGCGAGAGCTGGGCCAGCAGCGCCATCAAGGGCTGTCGGGTCTACGTAAACAACGGAACCTCCGGCGGCAAGATCGACTGGGACGAGGTCACTGGCCCCGACACGAACCTCTACTACGACCAGTGCGTCTTCGCCGACATCAACGACGACGGGGACCTGGACATCGTGGCGGGCACCCGGAGCAACGGCATCAAGTGCTGGACCGGCAACGGGGGCTCGGGCGGCACCTTCTCGTGGACCGCCAAGGCCACCAACCTGCCCACCAGCGGCGAGTACACCGGCATCGCCGTCGCCGACCTGAACAAGGACGGGGACCTGGACATCGTTGCCACGGACTACTCGAGTTCCAGCCCTGGCGTGCACCTCTACACCGGCAACGGCGCGGGCACCTGGACCTCCCGGGACTCATCCATGCCCTCCGACACCAGCCAGACCTTCGGAGTCGCCGTGGGCGACGTGGACAAGGACGGCGACAACGACATCGTCTACGCCAGGTCGGGCGGGCTCAGGTGCTACCTGGGCAACAGCGGCGGGACCGGCGGAACCAGCTTCACCTGGACGGCGGCCAGCACCAACCTGGCCACCACCGGCAGGCACTCCCAGCTGACCCTGGCCGATGTGGACAAGGACAACGACCTGGACATCGTCACCGCCGTGGTCGACGGTGGCGTCGTCCTGTACCAGGGCAACGGCGGTTCCGGTAGCGGCCAGTCCTGGACGAAGGCCTCGAAGAAGCTGCCCACCACGGGCAAGTACTACGGTGCCGAGGTAGGCGACTTCAACAACGACGGGACCAATGACATCGTCGGTTGTATGTGGGAGGACGGCACCTCCGCCGGTGGCCTGTACGCCTGGAAGGGCTCCGTCCAGGAGGCCTACGACCCCACCGCGAGGGCGCTGTGGGACGGCACCTCCGCCAACGAGACCACCTCATGGCTGGGGGACGGTGTTAAGCTGAACGGCACCACCAGCTCCGATCCCCAGGACGCCCCCTCCGGCGACACCGACGGGACGAAGCTGACCTACGACTGGAACTTCACCGTGGTGCCTGCGGGCTCCACTATGGCCGATGGTTCGCTGAGCCCAGGGGACAGCAGCGCGACCCCCTCGTTCACCCCCGACAAGGTGGGGGTGTACAGGCTGTCCCTGAACGTGAAGGACACCGCGGGCAACTGGTCCGGCGAGGTGTACGTCAAGCTCACCGTCAGGAAGCCCAACGAAGCCCCCGTGGCCGATGCTGGCGAGGACCAGACCGTCATCGTTGGTGCCAACGTGGAGCTCAACTCCTCAGGCTCCTACGACAACGACGGGGTCCTCAGCAACTGGCAGTGGAACGCCTCCCTCGGCAATCCGGCGGCCGTCACGCTGAACGGCGCCACGCTGCCGGTGGCTAGCTTCACAGCGCCCACCACCCTGGGCGTCTACGAGTTCGTGCTGCAGGTGAGGGACGACAACCTGACCTGGTCCGAGCCGGACTACATCAACATCACCGTCGAGCTCCCGCCGAACCAGCCTCCCGTGGCCATCGCGCCCAACGACTTCGTGGCGCGGGTGGACGAGGAGGTCAAGCTGAACGCGTCCGGCTCGTACGACCAGGACGGCGGGTCCGTCGTGGCCTGGGACTGGAACTGCACCAGCCACCCCTCGCTGACGGTCAACAGCGACAAGGCCGAGGAGGCCAGCTTCACGCCGGTGCTCCCGGGGACCTACGTCTTCACCCTGGCGGTCCAGGACGACCGCGGGGACTGGTCCGTCGATGAGGACTCGGTGTCCGTCACCGTCCAGGAGGCGGACGTCAACGTGCCGCCCGTGGCCGAGATCGCGGGAACCGCCGTCGTCAACAAGTACGTGGGCGACGACGTGGTCCTGGACGGCTCTTCCTCCAGGGACGACGACGGTACCATCGTGCAGTACGTCTGGAACTGCACCAGCCACCCCTCCCTCAACTTCACCGGACAGAACACCACCTCCCTGACCTTCAGGGCCAGCGAGCCCGGCGACTTCGTGTTCACCCTGGCCGTCCTTGATGACAATGGCAGCTGGTCCGTGAACGAGGACTCGGTCACGGTCCGCGTCACCCAGCCGCCGGTGAACACTCCGCCCGAACCGGTCATAGCGGGCCCGGCCGAGAAGGTCCGACCCGGTGACCAGGTCACCCTGGACGGTTCCCAGTCCAACGACAGGGACGGCAGCATCGTCGAGTTCAAGTGGCGATGCATAAGCCACCCCACGCTGAACTTCACGGGCCAGAACACCACCTACATCAGGTTCACCGTCAACGAGGTCGGCGACTACACCTTCACCCTGGACGTGCTGGACAACGTGGGCGCGTGGGCCGAAGACCCCGCCTACTGGACGGTGTCGGTGAAGACCAACGTGGCACCCGTGGCCGGCATCGTCGGCCCGACCCACGGCCTGCCAGGTGTGAACATCACCTTCACCGCCGGCGGCTCCTCCGACGAGGACGGCGAGGTGGTGGCGTGGAAGTGGAACTGCACCAGCCACGATGACCTCTACATGAACGGCACCGAGAACGAGACCATGCACGTGATGGCGATGTATGCCGACATCTACGTCCTCGTCCTAACCGTGCAGGACGACGAGGGCGCATGGTCCTCGGTGGTCGAGCACGAGCTGAACATCACCGCCATCGACCAGTACCCCGTGGCGGACGCGGGCGGCGACAAGCAGGTCCGCATGGGCGCCTCCGTCGAGCTGAACGGAGGAGGGTCCTACGACGTGGAGGGGGACATCGTCACCTGGCGTTGGCGATGCACCAGCCATCCCACGGTCCCGGGCCTGGTGAACGCCGACCAGATGATAGCCTCCTTCACCCCGCCCGAGCCGGGGACCTTCGTGTTCACCCTCGAGGTGGAGGACGGGATAGGCCAGTGGTCCGACCCCGACGAGGTCCAGGTCGTGGTGCTGGAGGTCAACTCCGCACCGGAGATAACCATCATCGCACCCACCCCGGGCTCGGTGTACGAGCTGGACGACCAGCACCCCGAGCTGACCATCCGCTGGGACACCTACGACGCCAACGACGACAGTCTGATGTTCAAGGTGGAGATCTGGAAGGAGGGCACCCTGTTCCTCGCCAGGAAGGGCGACCTTCCCCACGGCACCGACAACTTCACCTTCTACGACACCTCCTACAACTTCCCCCGTGACGTGGACCTGGAGGCATGGATATGGGCGTGGGAGACGAACACCGAGGACAGGTACGAGACCAAGGTGGTCGCCGGTCCGTTCCGCATCCAAGACCCCGTCTCCAAGCCCAACGGTGGCGGTGATGACGACGATACCGGCACCATAAGCATGAACTGGATAATCCTCGCCGTCATATTGCTCGTGGGCATAGCCTTCGCGGCCATCGCCCTCAGCCGTGGCGGCGGTGACGATGAGGAGGTGCCCTGGGATGACGAGGAGCCCCGACGTGGGAGTCCCCAGGCGAAGTCCGCGCTGGCCCCCAAGGGGACGGTGGACCAGACCGCCAAGTCCCAGGCCGCCAAGGCCGCCGCCGCCAAGGCCGCTGCCGAGCAGCGCGGCAAGGCGACCGATCCCCATGGACGGATCCTCGACTGCCCGGACTGCGGGTCCCCCCTGGACCACGACACCGACTTCGGCGCCCCTTACTGCTGGGACTGCGACAAGTACTTCTGAGACGGATGGATGATGGTCACCCATGGTCACCAACGGCGGTGGCGGGAAGCGCGACGCCAACGGGCGCCAGCGTAGCAGGAAGGCGGTCTACCTTTGGGACAACAGCCTGTACATCCTGACCGGAGCCCTGGGCGCCGTCATCTGCTGGCAGGTCCACTGGTCCCTGGCGGTCGTCCAGGTCGTCGCTGCGGTGCTGGGTCCACTTTGGATAATGCTCAGCGTGTGCCCCACCTGCTTCCTCTACGGAAGCCCCGCCTGCCCCTCGGGCTTCGGGCTGGCCTCTGCAAGGATGGTGGAGCAGGGCGACCCCGACAGGTTCGGGGAGGTGTTCAGCCTTCACATCACCGCGGTCGCGCCCATGTGGTTCATCCCCCTGGCCGCCGTCGTCTACCTGCTGGTCACCGGAGGCGAGGTGCCCTGGATACTCACCATCGTCTTCGTGCTGGTGGCCTTCGTTGGGGTGCCCCTCAAGGCCCGCTACTACACCTGCGCCCGCTGCCCCAAGAGGTCCGACTGCCCCTGGGGCAAGAGGACCGCCCTGCCCCTCTCGGGGAGGAACGGAAACAACCGCAAGGGCTGACCCAGACGTATCATCGATATCATCTCACAAGCGAACCTATATGTATCACTTGGACGGTTCGAGACCCATCCAGGGTGTTCCAATGAGGACCCACATGATTAGGATACTGGTCGTTGCTGTCGTGGCCCTGATGGCCGCGGGGACGATCTCGCCCGCCACCGCGGACCCCTCGCCCTCCCAGGCCCCCACCGAGGCAGGCATGAGGCAGGCGATAGCGGATGCCGCGGACTGGATGCTGACCGTGGTTGGCTCCGACGGCCAGATCACGGCACCGCCCGGCTCCCCGGCGTGGGAGGAGTCCAGCGCGGGCAGGCTCTGCATCAACGGCCTCTCCCTCCTGTGCGCGTACCAGACCACCGGGGACTCACGCTACCTGGACAGGGCGGTGGCCGCGGGCGACCTGGTGGCGGCCAGCACGGACGCGGGCTCCAAGTACGTGATAGACAGGATGGACCTGCTGCCCACCGAGGGCTACGGGGGGTTCCCGGACGTCCAGGCGGGAAAGGTGGACGACGCCTACGTCTCCAGCTTCAGCGGGAACGTCAACTTCAAGCTGTGGGAGACGATCCACGGCATCTGGTTCCTCACCGCCCTCCACAGGGAGACGGGGGACAACAACTACATCAACATGGTCCTGCTCCTGGACCGCCTCATGTCGGAGCAGTTCTACGCCGACGAGGACATGGCGTCGGGACTCTACGGCACCCTGAGCCTGAGCAGCTCCGGGACCTGGACCAAGACCGGAAGGGCCACGATGACCCACATGGGCCTGCTGCTCCGCACCATCACCCTGGGCGAGGAGGACCTGGTCAACCTTTGGAGGGACAGGTACTCCCTGGTGAGCCACATCCGGCCGAAGCAGAACGGCGACGGGTCCTTCGACGACGGCTTCGACCTGCCGTCCCAGGACAACCAGAGCGAGACCAAGCACGCCATCATGATCCCCGCCCTCTTCGACATCGGCGTGCCCAGGGAGGCAGCAGAGCTAATGAGCTGGGTCAAGTCCATGCTCCAGGGTGACGGCCATTACGCGTGCCCCCATGACAAGGACCCCATCGGCGACACCGCCATCGCTGCGATGGGCCTCCTTCCCGTGGGCGAGGTCTCCGCGGGAGGGGACGCGGTCTCATGGCTCGTGACCGCACAGGAGACGGACGGCAGCTGGGCGGCCCAGCCCGGCCTGGACATAGAGAGCACCGCCATGCTCTCCACCCAGTGGGCGATGCTGGCCCTGCACGCCGGCCTAACCAACTTCAACCTGGCCATCGACGACACCTCGGTCACCAACGAGCCCGTTTGGGAGGGCGACCCCGCCCGGGTGATGGCGTTCACCATCAACGTCACCGTCACCAACGAGGGCCTGGTTAGGACCGAGGGGGTCCTGGTAAAGCTCTTCGACGGTCCCAAGGGAGGCGGCAACAGGCCGATGGCGACCTCCAACATCACCGTCCAGCCCCTGGACAGCACCTTCACGTCCCTGGAGTTCAGGCCCACCACCCGGGGTCCCCACGACGTGCACGTATGGGTCGAGTACCCCGACGGAGGCGAGTTCAGGGCACGGGACAACAACGTGTCCTTCGTGGTCAACCTGAACAGGGAGCCCATCGGCCGCATCGAGATGCCCACCGTGGGCCAGCTCTTCGGCTTCGGGGCGGTCATAGAGTTCAAGGCGGCGGACATCGTCGACCTGGACGGCGACGAGGTGACGCTGACTTGGGTCGACGACGTGACGGGCCACATGTCCACCGAGGAGCACTTCAACCAGGTGCTGCCCCCGGGGGACCACAGGGTCACCTTGACCTTCGAGGACGGCAACGGTCCCTCCACGGAGGCCAACGTGACCTTCTCCGTGAGGGAGAACATCCCCCCGACCATCCGCATCTCCACCCCCGCCGACGGCGCCCGGTACTTCGACTACCAGCGGATAGCCTTCGACGCCTCCGCCTCCTCGGACGCGGAGGACCACGAGCTCTCCTTCAGCTGGTACTCGGACGTGGCGGGCCACCTGGGAAACGGCGCCGTGGTCAACAGGAGGCTCGACCCAGGCCAGCACGTC